>Ga0070731_10000458_pt1 | contig 56082 bp, 58 predicted proteins | sample Coa_R1_2_FD_66448 | JGI IMG/M metagenome (GOLD analysis project Ga0070731, IMG submission 66448) | Surface soil microbial communities from Centralia Pennsylvania, which are recovering from an underground coalmine fire - Coalmine... | ecosystem: Environmental > Terrestrial > Soil > Unclassified ... | reverse complement strand
GGACAAGCAGGGCGTGCCGTTCGTCGGCGCGGCGGGCCAGCTCCTCGGCAAGCTGCTCGCCGGGATCGGGCTGACCCGCGACCAGGTGTTCGTCGCGAACGTGCTCAAGTGCCGCCCGCCAGGAAACCGCGACCCCCAGCCGGAGGAGATCGAGGCCTGCGAGAGTCATCTCTTCCGCCAGATAGAGCTGATCCGGCCGAAGGTGGTCGCGACGCTCGGCAACTTCGCCACGAAGCTCCTCTCGGGGAAGCCGCTCGGGATCACCCGCGTGCATGGGCAGGCGCAGGACGTCGTGCTCGGCGGCTCGCGTGTCGTCCTCTACCCGCTCTTCCACCCCGCGGCCGCGCTCTACACGCCGCGCATGCTCGAGGTGCTGCAGGCCGACTTCGCGCGCCTGCCCGAGCTGCTCGGACGCGCCCTCGCGCCGCCGGAGCCCGTGCCGCTGCTCGCGCTCGCGCCCGAGCCCGCCGAGCCGGTGCAGCTCGGCCTCTTCTGAGCGACTAGCAGCGCACTAGCCTTCGCCGGTGTGGAGCACACGGTGCTCACCGGCTCCGCCGAGGAGACGGAGGCGCTCGGCGGCCGGCTCGCCGGCTTGCTTGCTCTGCGAGCCGTCGTCACCGTCGCCGGCGAGCTCGGCTCGGGGAAGACGACCTTCGTCCGCGGCGCCTGCCGCACGCTCGGCGTCACCGGGCCGGTCACGAGCCCGACGTTCACGATCGGCCACCGGTACGAGGCACCGATTCCGGTCGCGCACCTCGACCTGTACCGGTTCCGGTCGTTCTCGCCGGAAGAGTGGGGCGACCTGGAGCCCTACTTCGATGGCACGATTGCCTTCGTCGAGTGGCCCGAGCACGCGGACGACTGGCTACCAGCCGCCGATGCCGCCGTGCGGCTCGAGCACCTCGGCGAGAGCGAGCGACGAATCACCATCCGCAGTGAGAACGATCTTCGCCTTTGACACCGCCACCTCGATCGCGACGTGCTCGCTCGTGTGCGACGACGAGGCGGTCGACGAGCTGCGCACGCAGGCGCGCCTGGTGCTCGTTGCGGCCGACGAGCTCCTTCGCAGCGCCGGGCTCGATCCGCGCGAGCTCGACGCTATCGTCGTCGGCACCGGCCCGGGCAGCTTCACCGGCATCCGGATCGGGCTCGCGACCGCGCGCGGGCTCGCGCTCGGTCTCGGCCTCCCGGTGGCCGGGGTCTCGACGCTGCACGCGTTCGCGGGCGGGCGGCCCGTGATCGACGCGCGCCGCGGCGAGGTGTTCACCGACGGCCCGGTCGTCGCCCGGCCCGAGGATCTCGACGTGGCCGGCAGCCGGCTGATCGGCGACGGGGCGCTCCGCTACCGCGAGGTCTTCGAGGCGCACGGTGCCGACGTCCCGCCCGGCAGCGACCCGGCGCACCTGCCCGCCGCGCACCTGCTCGTCGGGTTCGCCGACGACTACGGGCCCGCGCAAGCCGTCGAGCCGGTGTACGTCCGCGAGCCCGACGCACAGGCGGCTCGATGACCGCAGTCGCCGTCCACGTCCGGTCGCTTCGCCTCTCCGACCTGCCTGCGATCGAGGAGATCGAACGTCGTGCGTACCGGACGCCGTGGTCGCGCTCGATGTTCGCGTCCGAGCTCGCGAAGTCGAGCTCGATCTGCCTGGGCGCGGTCGAGGGCGAACGGCTCGTCGGCTACGTGGTCAACTCGCGGTACGTCGACGCCTGGCACGTGATGAACGTCGCCGTCGACCCCGACTACCAGCGCCGCGGCATCGCCACGCGCCTGCTCGAAAGGCTCTTCGAGCTGACGGCCGACGACCACAGGCGCGGCTACACGCTCGAGGTGCGCGTATCCAACCACGACGCGATCCGGCTCTACGAGAAGCTCGGCTTCGAGCGGCGGGGTACGCGCCGCGGCTACTACACCGACAACCGCGAGGACGCCCTGGTCATGTGGCGGGAGGCTGGCTCGGAGGAGTGACGGAGGCGCCGAGCCGGGCGCAAAGAATCCCTGAGTTGGCACGGACCCGCGTCGATTCCGTCACGGCTTGTCGGCTACGGTTGGGGCGGTTGCGGGTGGACCCCCCGGGTTGGGTGGGGCACGGACCGTGCGGCGCCGACGTGGAGGCGACGTGATCCTCGCCGTCGAGACCTCTTGCGACGAGACGGCCGCTGCCGTCGTCACGCGAGACGGCGATATTCGCTCGAACGTCGTCTCGTCGCAGGCCGACCTACACGCTCGTTTCGGCGGCGTCGTGCCGGAGCTCGCCTCGCGTCGGCATCTCGAGCTCGTCTCGCCGGTGATCGAGGAGGCGCTCGACGTCGCCGGGGCGAGCCTCGACGACGTCGAGACAATCGGCGTCACCGCCGGTCCGGGCCTGATCGGTGCACTGCTCGTCGGCGTTTCGGCCGCAAAGGCGCTCGCGTGGTCGCGGCGGCTGCCGCTCGTCGCGGTCGACCACCTCCACGGCCACGTCGCTTCGCTCTTCCTGCAGCCAACCGATCTCGAGCCGCCGTTCACTTGCCTGCTCGCGAGTGGGGGACACACGTTGCTGCTCGACGTCCGAGGCCGGTGGTGGGATGACGTGGTGGTGCTGGGACGCACGCTCGACGATGCCGCCGGCGAGGCGTTCGACAAGGGGGCGCGTCTACTCGGCCTGCCCTACCCGGGCGGGGCCGAGATCGACCGCCTGGCGGCCGTGGGCGACCCGGACGCGTACGCGTTTCCGGTCGCGCGCCTGCCGGGCCTCGACTTCTCCTTCTCCGGCTTGAAGACGGCGCTCCTGTATGCGGTGCGCGACCTGTCCGAGCCAGAGCTCGAGGCGCGCGCGCCCGACCTCGCGGCGAGCTACCAGCATGCGATCGTGCGCGCGCTCGTCGAGCGCGTCGAGGCCGCCGGCGGCGAACGCGTCGCGATCGTGGGCGGCGTCGCCGCCAACTCCGAGCTTCGCGGCGCGATCCCCGGCGCCGTCGCTCCGCCGCTGCGGCTTTGTACCGACAACGCGGCGATGATCGCGTCGGCGGCGCGGTACGCCGACACGCTTCGCTCCCCGGACTTCCTGGCGCTCGATGCATATGCGACTGCGTCTTGAGGGCCTCGCGGCGGTCGCCGCCCTGGCGGCCGTGGCCGCGGTGGCCGTCGTCCTCGCGACGCGCGGCCACGGACAGGGCGCTGCAGCTCCCCCGGCGTTCACGTGGCGTGGGATTGTCGGTGACGTCCGCCCGGCGGTGTCGCTCGGCGAGCGGATGATCGTCGTGCTTCGCGCGCCGTCGCTCGCGCAGCGACTCGCCGGTGCGCCCGCGCCCAGTGGGGCGCAGGAACGACGGTGGACGTCCGACGCCTACGCGGCGCAGAACGCAGTCCTGGCGATGCTCGCGGCACACGGGCTCGCCGTGCGGCCCGACTACAGCTACGCGCGTGTGCTCGACGGCTTCTCGGCGCCGCTCGACCCACGCGCGGTCAAGCTGCTCGAAGCCGATTCGGCCGTGAGCGGCGTCTACGCCGTTCGCGCTGCTTTCCCGGCCACGATCTCCGCACATCCCGCCGCACGGGGGGCGGCGCCAGAGCTCTCGCTGCCCGGCTTCGACGGCCGTGGCGAGACGATCGCGCTCCTCGACACGGGCGTCGACCGCAGCCAGCCGTACATGCATGGGCGCGTCGCGTCCGGCGTCGACGTGCTCAGCGGCGACGCGGTGGTCGCGACGGTCGATCCGCAGGACCCGGCTCGCCGCGAGGAGCACGGGACCGAGCTGGCGGGCCTGCTGGTCGGCGCAAACGGACCCGCCGGGGCACACGGCGTCGCGCCCGGCGCGCGGGTGCTTCCGATCAGGGTCGCGGGCTGGCAGCCGGACGCGACCGGCACCGACGTCGTCTACGGGCGCAGCGACCAGTTGATCGCGGGCCTCGAACGGGCGGTCGACCCGAACGGCGACGGTGACGCGCACGACGCCGCCCGCATCGCGGTCCTCGGTGTCGCCGAGCCGTTCGCGGCCTTCGCCGACTCGCCGGAGGCGCAGGCCGTCGCAGGCGCGACCGCGCTCGGTACGCTCGTCGTCGCGCCGGCCGGCAACGACGGTCCCACGGCCTCGGCGTTCGGCTCGATCGCCGGGCCGGGAGGGGCGCCGGCAGCGCTGACCGTGGGGGCGACCGATGCGCGCGCGACGCAGCCTGCCGCTCGGATCGTCCTGCGGCGCGGGCTCGACGTGCTCTACGCGGCGAGCCTGCCGGTGCTCGGCTCGGCCGCGCCCGCGCACGCGGTCGAGCTCGAGGTCGGCGCCGCGAGGAGCACGGGCACGGGCGTGCCGTCGGTGCGCGGCTTCTTCGCGGGCGGCCACAGCCTCGTCGCCGGCAAGGCGGCGCTGGTCGCCGCCGGCGACGACCCCGCTGCTGCCGTCGCAGCCGCCGCCGCAGCGGGCGCGAGGGCGGTCGTCGTCTACGCGCCGTCCTTACCGGCAGGACCGCTCGACCTCCCGACCGAGGTCGACGTGCCCGTCGTCGGAGCCCCTGCAGGACCTGCGCTCGCGCTGCTCGCGGCGCAGAAGCTCGGCGTTCGCGTGGCCATCTCGCTCGGCCCGGTCCACACGCACGCGAACGAGACCGGCGACCGGCCGGCTGCCTTTACGTCGCGCGGCCTCGCCTTCGACGGCCAGCCCGAGCCCGAGCTGCTCGCGCCCGGCGTCGGCCTGTTGACCGCGAACGCCGGCGTCACCGGCGACGGCGAGCCCGCGTTCGCGACCGTCAACGGGACGAGTGCGGCCGCAGCCGGCGTCGCCGGCGCAGCGGCGTTGCTCGCCCAGGCGCGCCCCGGGCTCGACGCCGCCGCGCTCGAGAGCCTGCTCGTCGGCTACTCGGACAGCGGCGTGGTCGACGTCGGCCGCAGCGCCGCGGGTGAGCTCGTGACCCAGCCGGCGTCGCTCGCGTTCGGCCGCTGGTCGGGCCCGGGCTGGCATTCGCGTCAGACGCTCGTCGTGCGCGACGTCTCCACGCGCCGGCTCGAGGTGACGATCCGCACGCGGTCATCGCTTGCGGGGCTGCTCGTCTCGCCTGGACGGTTCTCGCTCGCGCCAGGCGCCTCGGAGCTCGTGCTCGTAACCGCGAGCGCGCCGGCGAGGCCGGCTGCGCCGACCGGTGTGGGAGCGCTCCAGCTCACGCCTCGCGGCGGCGAGACGCTGGACGTTCCGTGGGCGATCGACTTCAGCCGGCGCGCGACGCTCCTGACGAAGGTCGTGCTGCACGAGCGGAGCTTCGCGCCGTCCGACACGGCTCCGGCGCTGCTCGACGTCCAGATCGGGCGGATCGCGGCCACCGGCGGGGTCGAGATCACGCCTGCAGCGCGGCTCGACCTCGTCCTCTACAACCGCCGCGGCCGGCGGCTCGGCTTACTCGACCGGCAGCGCGACCTGCTGCCGGGGACGTACCGCTTCGCGCTGACGGGCCGCGGCCCGGCCGGCGTGCGGCTCGCGCCGGGCCACTACGAGCTCAGGCTGACCGCGTGGCCGACCGTCGCGGCGCCGCCGAGCAAGGCGCTCGTGCGTTTCCGGATCGAGTAGGCTGGATTTCGCGCGCAGGCGGCGGGAAAGGAGCGCACCTGATGGCGATCCTCGAGCAGCGCAACAGCCATCTGCGGGACAATCCATTCGAGCTCGCGCGGCAGCAGCTGCGCAAGGTCGCCGATACGTTCGGGATCGACGACAAGCTCGTGAACGTCCTCCAGGAGTGCAAGAAGTCGGTCGAGGTCGCGATCCCGACGCAGATGGACGACCGCTCGGTGCACACGTTCGCCGGCTACCGCGTCACCCACAACGTCGCCCGCGGGCCGTCGAAGGGAGGGATCCGCTACCACCCCGCGGTCACCCTCGACGAGATCAAGGCACTCGCGATGGCGATGACGTGGAAGTGCTCGCTGATGGGCCTCCCGTTCGGCGGCGCGAAAGGAGGGGTCGCGTGCGATCCGAAGCAACTGTCACGCGGCGAGTTGGAGCGGATGACGCGGCGGTTCACGTCCGAGATCGTCAACGAGATCGGGCCGGAGAAGGACATCCCCGCTCCCGACGTCGGCACGACACCGGCCGTGATGGCGTGGATCTTCGACACCTATTCGATGAACCAGGGCCACTCCGTGCTCGGCGTCGTCACCGGTAAGCCGCTTGCGGTCGGCGGCTCCCTGGGGCGCGAGGAGGCGACCGGCCGCGGCTGCGTCTACTGCCTGCAAGAGGCGTTGAAGCGTCTTGGGCTCGAGCTTGCGGGACTCCGCGTGGCGGTCCAAGGGTTCGGCAACGTCGGCTCGGTGTTCGCTCGCTTCGTCTCGCAGCTCGGCGCGACGGTGGTCGCGATCTCCGACTCCTCCGGCGGCGTCTACAACGCGCACGGTGTCGACGTCCCGGCCGCGATCGCGTACAAGCGCGGCGGCGGCGCTCTCACCGAGTTCCCCGGCGGCGATCGGATCACCAACGAGGATCTGATCGTCCTCGCCTGCGACGTGCTCGCGCCGTGCGCGCTCGAGCAGATAATCACCGATCAGAACGCCGACGCCGTGCGCGCGCGCATCGTGGTCGAGGGTGCGAACGCGCCGACGACCCCGGCCGCCGACGAGATCCTGCAGGAGAACGGGGCCGTCATCATCCCCGACGTGCTCGCGAACGCGGGCGGCGTCGTCGTCTCGTACTTCGAGTGGGTGCAGGGCCTGCAGGAGTACTTCTGGAAGGAGGACGAGGTGAACGAGCGGCTGCGCGAGATCGTCTCGCGTGCGTTCGCCGAGACGTGGGCGCTCCACGAGTCGCGCGGCGTCCCGACGCGCATGGCCGCCTACGGCCTTGGCGTGCAACGTGTCGCCGAAGCGACGACGACGCGAGGCCTCTACCCCTGAGGCGACGCATGTCGGCGCCGACCCTCGGGCCGTGCGGGCTTCGTCCGCCCGTCCGTCTGCGTGGGCGACCCGGAACGCTTGCATCGTGCCCGACCGCTTGAGACGAGTTACGCTGTTCACGGCGCAGGGGTGCTCGCTGTGCGGGCCGGTGCGGCGCCGGCTCGAGTCGGTGCGCGCCGAGCTGCCGTTCGAGCTCGAGGAGGTCGACATCACCGGCGTGCCCGAGCTCGAGCGCACCTACCGCGAATGGCTGCCGGTCGTCGAGATCGACGGTGAGCGCGCATTCGTATATCGGCTCGACGAAAACGAGCTGCGACGTGTTCTCGCGGTTCCCGCCGACCCTCCTTAGGCAGAATGCGGCGAGGATGTATCAGAGTCCACTCGAGGAGGTGCGGGTCGGCGACCGGCTCGGGGTCGGGGTCGCTGCGCGCCTGTCGCGATACCTGCAGGTCCTGACGCAGGCGAAGAAGATGGGGAAGGACCGCATCTCGTCGCAAGAGATCGCGGACTACACCAACATCAATGCGACGCAGATCCGCCGCGACCTCTCCAACTTCGGCAAGTTCGGCAAGCGCGGCGTCGGCTACTCGATCGACGGGCTGATCAGTGAGATCCGCAAGATCCTGCGTACCCAGGGACAGCACAACATCGCGCTCGTCGGTGCAGGGCGCCTCGGCCAGGCGATCGCGAGCTCGCCGATCTTCGCGGAACACGGGATCACGATCGCTGCCGTCTTCGACACGGACGTGCGCAAGCTCGGCACGCCGATCTCCGGCGCCGAGGTGACCGACTACCGGCGACTCAAGGACGTGATCCGCGAGAAGAACATCGTCGTCGGTGTGCTCGCAGTTCCCGCCCTCGCCGCGCAGCACGCGGCCGACGATCTCGTCGACGCAGGCGTGCGCATCATCTTCAACTACTCCGAGGCACTGCTCGACCTGCCCGGGGACGTGAGCGTGCACACCCTCAACCCGGCCGCCGAGCTGCTGCACGCCCTCTACTTTCATCTGACCTAGCGTCCGCCGGGTGAGGGTCCTCCTCTGGCACGGCTACCTGCTCGGCGGGACGGGGTCGAACGTCTACACGCGCGCGGTCGCGCGCGAGTGGAGCCGCGCGGGGCACGACGTGACGATCGTCTGCCAGGAGCGGCAGCCGGAGCTCTACGACGTCGGTACGGCGAACGTCGTGCGTCCGGGGCTGCCGGACGGCCTGCTGCCCGTGTTCGTACTCGACCGCTACGAGGGGCTCGAGGCGCGCCTGCTTCAGGACTGCTCGGAGGAGGAGTGCCGCCGCTACGTCGAGGCGAACGCGGCCGCGCTGCGCGCGCAGCTGCCGGCCGACGTCGTCTTCGCGAACCACGTGCTGATGGGGGCGCCGGTAGCCGCGGCGACCGGGGTGCGCTTCCGCGTCAAGGCGCACGGGTCGGAGCTCGAGTACTCGATGCGGGGGCGGCCGCGGCTCGAGGCGTGGGGGCGAGAGACGCTGGCGCGGGCGGAGGCGACGTTCGTCGGCTCGCGCCACATCCGCGACGTGCTCGAAGAGGTGGTCGGGCCGGTCTCGCCGGTGCTCGAAGTGCCTCCCGGCGTCGACGTCGACGAGTTCGTGCCGGAGCCGCGGCCGGCCGCGCTCGCGCGGCTGCTCGCCGAGGCCGACGACGATCCGCCGAACCCCGGCAACGCCGAGGAGCGTCTGCCGGACGAGGGAAACGCCGAACGCCTCGAGCTGTTCTTCGCACACGACCGGCCGACGATCGTCTACTTCGGCAAGCTGATCGAGAACAAAGGCGTGCAGCTCCTGCTCGAGGCCGCGCGCGGCCTCGACGCCCGGGTGTTGATCGTCGGCTTCGGCGACTACCGCCCCGCGCTCGAGGCGCTCGCGGCGCCGGGGACGCTCTTCACGGGCCCGCTCGAGCACCGACACCTGGCGCACCTGCTGCCGCTCGCCGACGTCGCAATCGTGCCGTCGATCTTCCCGGAGGCGTTCGGGATGGTCGCCGCCGAGGCGGCCGCCGCAGGCTGTCCGCCGCTCGTCGCACGCCACTCCGGGCTGGCCGAGGTGGCCGCGGGGCTCGAGGCCGAGTACCCGCCTCCCCTGCGCCACCTCGCGTCGTTCGCACGCGGCGACGTCGCCGACCTGCGTGCGAAGCTCGAGCAGCTGCTCGCGCTGCCGCCCCGCGAGGCGGCGGAGCTCCGCGCGGCCGCCCGCCGCGCCGCCGAGCTGCGCTGGTCCTGGGCGACGATCGCCGCTCGCCTCCTCGCTCCGGTCAGCTGACGGTCACCGCGTGCGTCGCGGCGAGCAGCGCGCCGACGACGCCGAGCCCGACGAGCGTCACGACGACGCCGCGACGCAGCACGAGCAGCAGGACCGCCGCGACCGCGAGCAGGACGAATTGCCACCACGGCCCGAGTGCTGAGGCGAGCGGGATCGCGCTCCCGAGGATCGCGCCGATCGCCGCCGGGCCGGCGCCGTCGAGGAACGCGCGGGCGTGCTCGTTCGTGCGCAGCGCACCGAACCGGCGGCCGCCGCCGAGTACGAACACGAACGAGGGGCTGAACGCGACGAGCGCGGCCAGCAGGCCGCCTCCGACGCCTCCGGCCGCGTAGCCGACGGCCGCAACGGTGTGCACGACCGGACCGGGCGTGATCTGGCCGAGCGCGACCGCGTTCAGGAACTGACCGTCCGTCAGCCAGTGATAGTGGTGCACGGCGTCGGACTGCATCAGCGGCACGATCACGAAGCCGCCGCCGTAGGAGAGCGCCCCGACCTTGAACGCGACCCAGGACAGCGCGCCCAGCCCGCCCGTCGGCGCCGCCAGAAGCGGCAGGACGACGAGCGTGCGCGAGCTCCGAAACGCGATCTCTGCGACGCCGCAGCCGAGCAACACGAGAACAAGCCATGGTCCGATCGTCGCCGCAGCGACGCCGCCGAGCGCCGCGTAGACGAGCCATCGGAGCAACGAGCGTGCCCGCGCGCGGCTCGCCGGTGCGAGTGCGAGCCCGGCCTGGACGGCGACCGCGGCGACGCCGGCGCCGGCGCCCGCCGCCGCGCCGCGAATCCACTCCGGCGGCGCGTTCGCGAGGAAGACCGCGGCAAGGCCGAGAATCAGCACGAGTCCGGGGACGATGAACGCGAGGCCGCCGGCGACGCCGCCCGCTGCGCCGCGCAGCCGCCACGCGCAGTAGATCGCGAGCTGCGTCGAGGCCGGGCCGGGCAGGAGGTTGCAGGCCGCGATCGCATCCTCGAACTCGGACGCGTCGAGCCACCGGCGCCGGTCGACACAGAGCTCGCGCAGGAGCGCGATGTGCGTCGGCGGGCCGCCGAAACCGATGCAGCCGATTCGGCCCCACTCGCGCACGATCGTCTGCAGGCTCGGAGCGTCCCGCTCCATCGGCGGGATTTTCGCTGCAACTCGCCTGTAACCTCCGGCCGTGGGCGAGGAGCAGCGGCTGCCGTGGCAGGACCAGCTCGCCGCGGCGCAGGAGGCGTTCGAGTCGACGACGGACTTCACGGTCGCCGTCGAAGAAGAGTTCGCGCTGCTCGACCCCGACACGCTGCTGCTCGTCAACCGGTTCGAGGATCTGCAGGCCGCGGCACGCGGCAGCGACCTCGAGCCGCACCTCGTCGGCGAGCTGATCGCGTCCGAGGCGGAGGTCCGCACGGGCAAGTGCGACGACTTCCCGGCCGCCGCCGCGATGATGGCCGAGCGGCGCGCGCAGCTGCAGTCGCTCGCGCGCGAGCACGGCCTCCTGCTCGGCTCGACCGGCACGCATCCGTGGGCGCGCTGGCAGGACCAACGCATCATCGACACGCCGCATTACCGCCGTAACGACGCGATCCTGCAGTACGTCGTCTGGCGCAACAACACCTTCGGTCTGCACGTGCACGTCGCGATCCGCGGGGCCGACCGCGCGGTCGCGGTCTGCAACGCGCTCCGGAACTTCCTGCCCGAGCTGCTCGCCCTGTCGGCGAGCTCGCCGTTCGTCGAGGACGTGAACAGCGGTCTCCACTCGGCGCGCACCGAGATCTTCACGCGTATGTTCCCGCGCTGCGGGATTCCCGACGCGTACGACGGCTGGAGCGGCTTCGAGCAGTACGTCGCGTTCCTGTACCGCACGCGGTCGATCGACGAGCACACGCAGCTCTGGTGGAGCGTGCGCCCGCACCTCGCCTATCCGACCGTCGAGATCCGGATCTGCGACGGCCAGCCGGACCTTGCCGAGGCGCAGAGCCTCGCGGCGCTGATGCACGCACTCGCGGCACGCTGCGCGCGCGCGGTCGACGAGGGCGAGCCCCTGCCGTCGTGGCCGAACCGGCTGCTCGAAGAGAACCTCTGGCGCGCGATCCGCTACGGGCTGCCGGGCGAGCTGATCGACCTGGGGCGGGGAGAGCCGCTGCCGGCCCGTGCCCGCCTCGAGCAGCTCCTCGAGTGGGTGGCGCCGGTTGCGGACGAGATCGGTGCGGCGCCGTTCCTCGCCGTCCCGGCGGCGAATGCCGCCGAGCGCCAGCTCGCGCGGTTCACCGAGGGCGCGACGCTGCGCGAGATCTACGCCGAGCAGGTCGCCGCGGGTGAGCGCATTGTCTGAGGGCGAGATCCCGAACGCCGAGGACCTGGTCGCACAGCTCCGCGACCTCAAGGTCGGGCAGCTCCTGCTCTCGACCGCGGCCACGCTCGCCTCGCTCGCGTACGGGAAGCTCGAGGCGGACGATCTCGCCGACGCGCGGCTCGCAATCGACTCGATCGGCGCACTCCTGCCGCTGCTCGCCGGCCAGGTCGACGACGAGGCGCGGCGAGGCCTGGAGCAGGCGCTTTCCAACCTCAAGCTCGCGTACGCGGACGCCGCCTCTGCGTCCTCGTCCGGAGGCAGCGAGTAGAATCGCGCCCGCGCCGAGGACCCTCGGCGCTCGACTTGTCAAGGGAGGGATACCGGCAGGATGGACTGGTTCATGCACCACCCCGTGCTCCTCGCGCTGATCGGAGCCGGCATCGCCGTGGGGTACGGGTTGTGGCTGACCCTCTGGCTGCTCCGTCAGCCCGAGGGCAACGAGCGGATGCGCGAGATCGCAGGCGCCATCCAGGAGGGCGCCTCCGCCTACCTCCGCCGCCAGTACACGACGATCGCGCTCGTCGCGATCGTGCCGTTCATCCTGATCGGCGTCTACCACAAGCTCGGCTGGGGAACCGCGTTCGGGTTCCTCGTCGGGGCGATCCTCTCCGCCTCGGCCGGGTTCATCGGCATGAACGTCGCCGTGCGCTCGAACGTGCGCACCGCCGAGGCGGCCCGCCACGGCTTGAAGCCGGCTCTGAACGTTGCGTTCCGGGCAGGGTCGGTCACCGGACTGCTCGTCGTCGGCCTCGGCCTCTTCGGCGTCGCCGCCTACTACTGGCTCCTCACGGCCGGCTTCGATGACTCGCCGACGAAGGCGATCCACGCGCTCGTCGGGCTCGCGTTCGGTGGCTCGCTGATCTCGGTCTTCGCCCGACTCGGCGGCGGCATCTACACGAAGGCCGCTGATGTCGGGGCCGACCTCGTCGGCAAGATCGAGGCCGGCATCCCCGAAGACGATCCGCGGAACGCTGCGGTGATCGCCGACAACGTCGGCGACAACGTCGGCGACTGCGCGGGCATGGCCGCCGACCTGTTCGAGACCTACGCCGTCACTGCGGTCGCCGTGATGCTGCTCGGCACTCTCGCCGGCCTCAGCGGCGCGCGCCTCTACCTGTATCCGCTCGCCCTCGGCGCTGTCTCGGCGGTGGCGTCCGTGATCGGAACGTTCTTCGCGCGCATCGGGCACGGGCCGAACGCGATCATCAACGCGCTCTACAAAGCCGTGATCGTCGCGACCGTCCTCTCGGCCCTCGGCTTCATCCCGATCACGATCTCGTTCGACAAGGGGCCGTACGACTTCACGCACCTGTACCTGGCCGCGATCGTCGGACTGGTCGTCACGTTCCTGCTCGTCGCGATTACCGAGTACTACACAGGCACGCGGTGGGGTCCAGTCAAGTCGATCTCGAAGGCCTCACAGACCGGCCATGCGACGAACATCATCGAGGGCCTCGCCGTCGGCATGCAGGCGACGGCCGTGCCGGTGATCGTGATCGCCGCCGGCGTGCTCGTCGCGCACCACCTGGCCGGCCTGTACGGGATCGGCGTCGCCGTGATGGCGCAGCTCTCGATGACGGGCTTGATCGTCGCGCTCGACGCGTACGGCCCGGTCACCGACAACGCCGGCGGGATCGCCGAGATGGCCGACCTGCCCGAGAGCGTGCGCGCGATCACCGACCCGCTCGACGCGGTCGGTAACACCACCAAGGCGGTGACGAAGGGCTATGCGATCGGCTCCGCCGCGCTCGCCGCGCTCGTGCTCTTCGACTCGTACAACTCCGGCCTGCGCGAGCAGGGGCTCGCGACGCGCTTCGATCTTTCCGACGCCTGGGTCGTCGCCGGCCTCTTCATCGGCGGTCTCATGCCGTTCCTGTTCGCCTCCCTCGCGATGATGGCCGTCGGACGCGTGGGCGGCCAGGTGGTGGAGGAGGTGCGGCGGCAGTTCCGCGAAAACCCCGGGATCATGGAAGGAACGGTGCGGCCGGAGTACGGCCGCGCCATCGACATCGTCACCGGCTCCGCGATCAAGTCGATGCTCCTGCCCGCGCTGATCCCGATCGCGTTCCCGATCATCGTCGGCCTCATCAACGTGCGCATGCTCGGCGGGCTCCTGATCGGGACGATCGTCACCGGCCTCTTCCTCGCGATCGCGATGACCGCGGGCGGCGGTGCCTGGGACAATGCCAAGAAGCTGATCGAGGACGGCCTCTACGGCGGCAAGGGGTCGGAGGCCCACGCCGCCGCCGTCACCGGCGACACCGTCGGCGACCCCTACAAGGATACGGCCGGCCCAGCGATCAACCCGATGATCAAGATCACGAACATCGTCGCGATCCTGATCATCCCGTTGCTCGTCGCGATCCACACGTGAGGCGCGCGGGGTCGGCGAGGCCCCGCGCGCTCCCTCGTACGCGCTCTCGTCGTCTTCCTGCAGCCGGTCGCGAGTCGATCCTGCTTCCGTCTGCTCGGAGCGGTCACTAGATTTCGGCGGTGCCCAGGCGGCGGCGCCAGTCCGGCGGTCTCGAGCGGGTCCTCGGGACCCCGGCGCTGTTTGCGACGGCCTACGGCAACGTCGGCTCGTCGATCTACTACGCGCTCGGCGTTACGGCGGCGATCGCGCTCGGCCTGACGCCGCTCGTCTTCGTCGTCTCAGGGCTGATCTTCGCGTGTACCGCAGCGACCTACGCGGAGGGAACGGTCAACTTCCCCGAGGCCGGCGGCTCTTCGAGCTTCGCGCGGCACGCCTTCAACGAGCTCGTCTCGTTCGGGGCGGCCTGGGCGCAGATGCTCAACTACATCATCACGGTCGCCATCTCGGCGTTCTTCGTCCCGCACTACCTCTCGATCTTCTGGGCGCCGTTGCGGACGAACCCGTGGGACGTGGCCGGCGGCGTCATCGTCGTCGTCCTGCTCGTCGGGATCAACATCGTCGGCATCCGCGAGGCTGCGGCGCTGAACGTGTTCCTGGCGGTGGTCGACTTCGCGACGCAGCTCCTTCTCGTCGTGCTCGGCTTCGTGCTCGTCTTCAGCCCGCACGTGCTGTCGGCGAACGTCCACTGGGGGGTGGCGCCGACGTGGAGGTCGTTCGCGCTCGCGATTCCGATCGCGATGATCGCCTACACCGGGATCGAGACCGTCTCCAACCTCGCCGAGGAGGCGCGCGACCCGCGCCGGAGCATCCCGGGGGCGATCAGGCTGGTCGCGATCGCGGTGTTCGCGATCTACTTCACGCTGCCGCTCGTCGCACTCTCGGCGTTGCCGGTGCACGAAACCTCGCCGGGCCATTTCGTGACGCGGCTCGGCCTGAGCCCGCCTGCCGGCTTCAAGAACGACCCGGTGCTCGGTCTCGTCGAGAACCTCCATCTGCACGGGGCTGTGCTCTCGGCCGCGAAGATCTACGTGGGCATCCTCGCCGCGACCATCCTCTTCATCGCCACGAACGCCGGCGTGATCGGCGCCTCGCGGATCACGTACTCGATGGCGAGCTACCGGCAGCTGCCGGAAGTCTTCCGGCGGCTACACCCGCGCTTCAAGACGCCCGCGCTCGCGCTGGTCGTCTTCGCCGGTCTCTTTTCGATCATCTTCATGCTGCCGGGGAACGTCGACTTCATCGGCCGCATGTACGCGTTCGGAGCGATGCTCTCGTTCACGATCGCGCACGCGGCGGTGATCCAGATGCGGCGCCGGCCGCCGCAGGTCGAGGAGCCGTACCGCGTGCGGCCCAGCATCCGCGTGCGCGGCGTGGACTGGCCTGTGTTCGCCGTCATCGGCGGGTTGGGGACGGCGGCTGCCTGGCTCGTCGTCGTCGTGCAGGACGCCCCGACCCGCTACGCAGGCCTCGGCTGGCTCGTAGCCGGATTCGCGCTCTACGTGGGCTACCGACGGCGACTGCACGCACCGGTCGCGCAGACCGTCCGTGCGCCGATCATGCTCGGGCCGGCGGTCGCGCTCGAGTACCGTACGATCCTCGTACCCGTCGTCGCCGGCCCCGAGTCGCGCGAGGCGATCGACCTCGCCGCGCGGCTCGCAGCGGAGCGCGGCGCGACGATCGTGGCGCTGCGCGTGATCGTCGTCCCGATGGAGTTCCCGCTCGACGCGCAGCTGCCCGAGCAGGAGGCGGCCGCCGACCGGCTCCTCGACGAGGCCCGCCTCGCGGCGTCGGCCTACGGCGTCCGCACGATCGACCGGCTGCTGCGCGCCCGGCAGGCCGGTCGCGCGATCGTCGACGAGGCGGAGCGGCGGCAGGCCGAGATCGTGGTGCTCGGCGCGCCGCGCGGGCGCCACCGGCGGATCTTCGGGCACACGGTCGACTACGTGCTCAAGCACGCCCCCTGCCGGGTCATGGTCGCCGCCGGTCGCAAGGCGGCGTGAGCGGGCGGCGGCCGCGACGCTTCCGTCACCCGAGCCTGGCACCGGACACGTCCGAAACGGCCCGCCGCCAAGCCTGGTTTCATGCGCGGCTGGGGATGGTCCGTCACCGTTTCGCGATCCCAGGCTGGCACCTGAACACGGCTTCGCCGGACACGGTCGGCTAGGCGGTGTATCGCCTGGTCAGCATCGGGCTCTCGCTGACGCTCGTCGGCCTCGGAATCACGATGGTCGCGCTGACGCTTACCGGCGGCGGCACGCTGGGAATCGTCCTCGGGCCGATGTTCGTCGCCGCCGGAGTGGGCCGGCTCTACGTCACCCGAGCGCGAGGAGGCTGAAGTCTTGGCGCGCAAGCTGCCCGGCCTGAGACGCGAGCTCGGCGCGACGTCGCTCTTCTCGGTCGCCTACGGCGAGGTCGCCTCGTCGATCTACTTCGCGCTCGGCGTGATCGCGCTGCACGCGCTCGGGTTCACGCCGCTCGTGCTGCTCCTCGCCGGCGGCCTGTTCCTGGTCGTCTCGCTCTCGTACGCCGAAGGCACCTCGGCGCTCGCCGAGACGGGCGGAGCCGCGACGTTCGTCCGCCGCGCGCTGAACGACCTGGCGGGCTTCATGACGGGCTGGGCGCTGTTCCTCGACTACCTGATCGTGATCGCCCTGTCGGCCCTCTTCCTGCCGCACTACCTCGCCGCAGCGCTCCAGGTGCAAGCGCTCGGGCAGAAACCGTGGGACGTCGTGACCGCCGTCGGAGTGATCGTGCTCGTCGCTCTCATCCGCCTCGTGCGCCGGCCGTCGCTCTACGGGATTGGCATCGTCGTTCCCGCGCTCGATCTCCTGACCCAGCTCGTCCTAGTCGGACTCGGCTTCGCGTTCATCTTCTCGCCGCACGCCCTCGCGCACGGGACGTCGCTCGGCCACGCCCCGACCTGGCACTCGCTCGTCTTCGCGCTGCCTTTGGCGATGCTCGCCTACACCGGCCTCGAGACGGTCGCCAACCTCACGGAGGAGGCGCGTCGGCCCGGCGTCGACCTGCCGCGATCGCTGTTTCTTGCGATCGGGACGGTCGTCGCCGTCTACGTAGCGATCGCCGTCGTCGCGCTTTCCGCGTTCCCTGGGCCCACCACCGAGCTCGGCACGAAATGGATCCGCGCACCGCTCGTCGGCGTCGCGACCGAGCTCCGCCCGCACCTCGGCGAGCCGGCCGGCGACATCCTCCGGTTCTTCGTCGGCGCGAGCGGCGCGCTGATCCTCTTCGCGGCGATCACGACGTCGATCTCGGGCTTCTCGCGGCTCGCGTACTCGCTCGGCGAGCACGGTCAGCTCCCGCGCGCGTTCGGTCGCCTGCACCGCCGCACGCTCGTCTCACCGCAGGCGATCCTCTCCGCGGCCGTGATCGCGAGCGGGATCGTGATCGCGAGTTCGTTCGTCAAGCACGACGTGACCCTGCTCGCGAGCGTCTACTCGTTCGGCGTCCTGCTCGCGTTCACGGCGGCGCAGCTGGCCGTGATCCGGTTGCGGATCGACGAGCCGGACCTGCCTCGGCCCTACCGCGCGCCGTTCAACGTGAGCGTCGGCCGCAAGGAGATTCCCGTGCCGGCCGTCGTCGGATCGGTGCTCACGTTCGCGATCTGGTGCGTCGCGATCGCGACGCACCCCGGCGCCCGCTACGTCGGGCCGGCCTGGCTCGCGGTCGGCCTCGTCGTCTACGTGATCGTGCGCCGCGCCCACGGGGAGGGCCTGACCGAGCGCGTCGTCGCGGCCGACGAGCACGTCGCCGACGTGCCGCACTTCCACCGCATCCTCGTGCCGATGAAGCTCGGGGTCATCGGCGAGGAGATGCTCGCGACCGCGATCAAGCTCGCCGGCGAGCACGGTGCGGTCGTCGAGGCGCTGCATGTCGTCCGAGTGCCGCTCGAGCATTCCCTCGATGCGGAGCTGATCGACGAGGAGGAGCGGGCAGAGGCCGCGCTCGCCGAGGCCAGCCTGCTCGGGGCCGAGCACGGGGTCGAAGTGGTCGTGACGACCGTCCGCGCGCGCGCGATCGGGCGGGCGATCGTCGACCACGCGCGGGCGACCGGGGCCGACCTGATCGTCGTCGGCTCGTCGCCGCGCTGGCGACGCCAGTCGCGCTTCTTCTCGCCGACGGTCGACTACCTGCTCCGGACCGCGCCCTGCGAGGTGCTGATCGTTGCCTTTCCGCAACGGGTCCTCGACGAGGAGCTGGCCGGGGCTTGAGCCAGGCAGACCGGCTACTCTGGATGCGTGAGAGTGATCGTGGTCGGCTGCGGCCGCGTCGGTGCCAGGGTCGCGCTCAACCTCCGCGACGTGGGGTGGGACGTGACCGTGATCGACGAGCGCGAAGACGCCTTGGCGCGTCTCGGCGAGGACTGGACCGGCGGCTTCCTCGTCGGCCAGGGAATCGATCTCCAGCTCCTGCGCGAGGCCGGGATCGAGGACGCAGACGCGGTCGTCGTCACCACCGACGGCGACAACACGAACATCGTCGTCGGCCAGGTCGCGCAGAAGCTGTTCGACGTCCCCGCGGTCGTGATCCGCGTCCTCGACCCGGGCCGCGCCGAGTTCTACACCTCGCGTGGGCTCAACGTCGTCTGCCCGACCTCGAACGCGATTCGCCTGTTGACCGACGCCGTGCGCTCCTACGAAGGGGCCCTCCGCTAGGCATGTACGTCCTCATCGCAGGCGGAGGCAAGGTCGGGTCGAACCTCGCGCGCACGCTGATCCGCGGCGGCCACGAGGTGACGCTGATCGAGCAGCGCAGCTCGCGTTTCGACATCCTCGAGGCCGAGTTCGAGCATCAGGCGCACCGCGGCGACGCGACCGAGCTCTTCGTCCTCGAGCGGGCGGGGATCAGGCGCCCGCCCGACATCGTCGTCGCCGTGACAGGCGACGACGAGGACAACATGATCATCTGCCAGCTTGCGTGCGAGCGCTACGGGGTTCCGACGGTGATCGCGCGCGTGAACGATCCGCGCAACCAGCCGTACTTCGACCTGCTCGGCATCTCGCCGACAGTCTCGGCGACGCAGACGATCATGGGGCTGATCGAGCACGAGGTGCCAGAGCACGGCCTCATTCACCTGCTCGACCTGAAGAAGGAGAACCTCGAGATCGTCGAGATCACGGTGGGCGACAAGGCCGCTTGTGCCGGCAAGACGATCCGGCAGGTGACTCTGCCAGAGGGATCGAGGTTGATCTCGATCGTGCGCAACGGCAAGGCTGCGATCCCGGAGGAGTCGACGCAGCTCGAGCCCGGAGACTCGGTGCTCGCGATCCTCGAGCCGGGCAAGGAGGACGAGTTGCGCCGAATTCTCGTCAAGGAGTAGCGCCGTCCACGATTCCGGGTACCGTGAGTCCGTGGCCTTGAGGCGCATCTCGTCGCCGCTCGTGCTCGCCTGGGCGACCGCCGCCGTCGGCGTCGTCGCCGTCATCTCGGCGCTGACCCCGGAGATGGCGAACCGCATCGACCTCATCCGCAGCCTGCTCTCACAGAGCGTGCCGGCCGTTGCGCGCACGTTGACGCTTGCGTTTGGGCTCGGACTCCTCTGGCTCGCACGCGGACTCGCGCGCCGGAAGCGGCGCGCCTGGCAGCTCGCGGTGGTGCTCGTGATCGCGACCGCGATCGGCCACCTCGCGAAGGGCCTCGACGTGGAGGAGGCGACCGGCTCGCTGCTCGTCGTCGCCGCGCTCCTCTACGCGCGCCGCGAGTTCGTGGCGCCGGGCGACCCTGAGTCGGTTCGCCCGCTCCTCCAGGTCGCGCTCGCACTCGCTGTCGTCATTCCGATCGCCGTCCTGCACATCGACGGCACGGTCGCCTACTCCGACCGTGTCGACGACTCCGTGCTGCTCGTGATCGGCGCGCTCGCTCTGCGTGCGCTCACGATCTGGCTGCGGCCGATCGCGGAGCGCGTGCGCCACGTCCCCGGCGAGCGGCGGCGCGCCGAGGAACTCGTCCAACGCCACGGACGCGACAGCCTGGCGTACTTCTCGCTGCGGCACGACAAGTCGATCTTCTTCTCCGCGAGCGGTCACTCGTTTCTCGCCTATCGCGTCCTCGGCGGAACGGCGCTCGTGGGCGGTGACCCGATCGGCGAGCCGGGCGAGCGGCGCGAGCTCGTCGAGGAGTTCCGGCGCGTCGCCCACGCGAAGGGCTGGCGCGTCGCGGTGGCAGGCGTGCTCGACGAGACGCTGCGCGACTATTCGGAGCTCGGTTTCAAGTCGCTCTACCTCGGCGACGAGGCATTCGTGGTGCCGAAGCGCTTCTCGCTCGACGGCCGCCCGATCCGGAAGGTGCGGCAGTCGGTCTCGCGGCTCGACCGCGCCGGCTACCGCTTCGAGCTCCACCGCGCGGGCGAGATCGGCACCGAGCTGCGCCGGGAGCTGCTCGGGGTCTCGGAGGAGTGGCGCGGCCGCTGGCCGGAGCGGGGCTTTACGATGGCAATGGACGCCCTCTTCGTCTATCCCGACACGCTCGTCGCCGTCGCACGCGACGCGGGCGGAACCGTGGGCGGCTTCCTGCAGCTCGTGCCGGCGCCGGCCTGTCACGGCTACTCGCTCGCGTCGATGCGCCGCCGCCGCGAGACCCCGAACGGGCTGATGGAGTTCCTGATCGTGCGCACGATCGAGTGGGCGCGCGAGCACGACGTGCGCGAGGTGTCGCTCAACTTCTCGGTGTTCGCCGAGTACCTGCGCGCGGACCATGGCCTGCTGCGCGCACTACTGCTCCGCCTCGACCGGCTGTTCCAGCTCGAACGGCTGCACAGCTTCAACCGCAAGTTCTTTCCGAACTGGCGCCGCCGCTACTTCTGCGTCGAGCGGTGGTCCGATCTTCCGGCCGCGGGGCTCGCGTACCTGCACGCGGAGTCGCTGCTGACGCCGCCCGGGCCCTGGGCGAAGTCGGTCGACCTCGCGGCGCGGTGAGGTTCGCGCTCGGCGCCGCCGTCGCCGCCGTTCTGATCCTGGTCGTCGGCGGCGCGTCGGGAGCGGCGACCGGTGGCAACGACTGGCCGATGTTCGGCTACGACGCCGCACGTCAGAACGTCGGGCCGGCGACGACCGGGATCACGTCCGCGAACGTCGGCAGGCTGCGGCGCCGCGAGATCCAGCTCGACGGGACCGTCGACTCGTCGCCGATCTATCTCCACGGCGTGACCGTGCACGGCGCGCCCCACGACACGATCTTCGTGACGACGACGTACGGCAAGACCGAGGCGATCGACGCCGCGAGCGGCCGCGTCCTCTGGCGCTATACACCGTCGACGTACTCGTCGCTCACAGGCTCGCCGCAGATCACGGTCATGACGCCGCTCGCCGACCCGAGCCGGACGGCGATCTATGCGGGCGAGCCCGACGGCAAGATCGTCAAGCTCTCGATCGCGACCGGTGCTCTCCTCTGGGCGACGGCGATCACGCGCGACCCGACGCACGAGAAGCTCGCCGGCTCGCTCAACTGGTCGCTCGGCCATGTGCTCGCCGCGACCGACGGCTACATCGGCGACGCGCCACCCTACCAGGGCCACGTCGTCTCGCTCGACCCGGCCACAGGCCGCGTGCTCGCGGTCTGGAACTCGCTCTGCTCCAACCGCCACACGATCATCGAGCCGTCGACGTGCCCGGCGAGCGACTCGGCGATCTGGGGGCGCTCGGCGCCCGTCGTCGACCCGTCGAGCGGCGACATCCTCGTCGCGACCGGCAATGCGCCCTGGAACGGCAGCACGAACTGGGGCGACAGCGTGCTCGTGCTCTCCCCCGACGCGACGCAGCTTCTGAAGCACTGGACGCCGTCAAACCAGGCCGAGCTGAACGACGACGACCTCGACCTCGGCTCGACTGCTCCGGCGCTCCTGGCCGGCGGCTACGCCGTCCAGGGCGGCAAGGACGGCAAGCTGCGGCTGCTGCGCCTCGCGAGCCTCCCAGGCGCCAACGCGCGTCTCGGCGGCGAGCTGCAGACCGTGCCGACGCCAGGCCCGGCCGCCCTGTTCTCGGAGCCGGCCGTCTGGCAGGGGACGTGGCTCTTCGTCTCGGACGGGGCCGGCACGCAGGCCTGGCGTCTGACCGGCGGGCGGTTGCATTCCGTGTGGTCGAACGGCAACGCCGGGACGAGCCCCGTGATTGCGGGCGGCCTGCTCTACATCGAGGGCAGCGGCGGCATCAACGTCTACGTCCCGTCATCAGGACGGCTCCTCGCGACCCTCCCGATCGGCACCGTGCATTGGGAAAGCCCGATCGTCGCCGACGGACGCGTGATCGCGACCGAAGGCAACTCGAACGACCACACGACGACCGGCATCCTCGATATCTATACGCTTAACCGGTGAACAGCGTCGCACGCTCGGTGCGGCACGCCGGGGGTCTCTACCGGCGAGTTTTGCGCAGGTCGCCGCATCCCATTCAGAGCCTCGAGCACGAAGTCGAGCACCTCCACGAGATCGAGCAGCGCGGCGAAGCGGGCGAAACACCGTACATCGCAATCGCCGGCGTCTTCCTCTTCCTGCTGCCGATCTTCTGCTTCATGGTCGGCGTCGCGTTCGCCGCCTACTACATCACGAAGTAGCTCAACCAGCCCGGCGCCGACGCACCTGTGGTCCTTGGTGCCCGAGGGCGGCGTACGCGAGCGCCTGTAGCGACTCGTTCAGGTTGCGAAGCTCGTGCGCGATCACCGTCAGCTCCTCGCGCGACTCCTGCCGGCGGTTGAGGCGTGCGAGCTCCTCGACGAGCCGGTCGAGCCGTTCGAGCAGCGCCTCCAGCTTGCGGTCGGCGAGCTCGTCCATGCCTACGAGTCTAGTTCCGCGAGCGTGCGCACGACCCGCGCGCCCGGAAGCCGAGCAAGCAGCCGTTCGAGCGCGCCCGGCCCCGATTCGAGCGCAGCGATCCGCCGCGACGCGCCGAGGTGCGCGACCGCGATCCGCGCGAGCTCCTCGGGTGCCTCGCTGAAGACGCCGATCCGGACGCCATCCCTCTGCAGCCGCCGCAACGCAGCGGTGGCGCGAGCGCTGGGCTGCAGGTAGACGGGCGCGTGGTCTTCTGCGAAGCGCTCGAGCAGCGCGCGCCAGTTCGGCAGCTCCTCGTCGAGGCTGCCCGCGTCGACGTGCGCGCGCCGGCTCACGTCGGCGAGCCAGGCCTCCCAGAGCGGCCGCGTGTCGCCGAGCACGCCGTCGAGCTCGAGCGCGACAGCGCTCAACGATGACGAACGGGAATCACCGCGACGGTTCCTCCCTGCTCGACGACGCGCACCTCTGCACCATAGTGCGCTGCGATCAGCTCCTCCGTCGCAATCTCGGCCGGCGGGCCGTCGGCGACGAGCCGGCCGCGTGAGAGCAGGACGAGCCGCTCCGCGTACTGGCCGGCAAGCGTCAAGTCGTGCATCGCGGAGAGCACGGTCAGCTCGCCCTGCTCGCGGAGGCGGGCCACGAGCTCGAGCACCTGCTGCTGCCGGCCGAGGTCGAGTGCCGTCGTCGGCTCGTCAAGGAGCAGGGTCAGCGCATCCTGCGCGAGCGCGCGCGCCAGCACGGCCCGCTGGGCCTCGCCGCCCGAGAGCGTCGCGAGCGGGCGTTCGGCGAACGCGACGAGGTCGAGTCGTTCCAGGGCATGGCTCGCCGCCTCGAGGTCGTGCGCACTCTCGTAGCCGAACGTTCCGATGTGCGGCGTTCGACCGAGCAGCACGTATTCGTGCACCTTCATCGCGGGCGGCAGCAACGGTGTCTGGGGGACGAAGGCGACCCGGCGGGCGACCTCCCGCCTCGGCAGACGCGCGACTTCGTCGCCGTCGATGCGAAGCGACCCGGCGTAGTCGACGAGGCCCGCCGCGGCCCGGAGCAGCGTGCTCTTGCCGGCGCCGTTCGGCCCGATCACAGCGACCCACTCGCCGCTGCCGACCTCGGCCGTCACGTCGTCGACGACATCGGCGCCGCCGAGCTTCACCGAGAGCGACTCGAGCGCGATCACGAGAACGTCCGGCTCGTACGCAGGACGACGGCGAAGAACGGCGCGCCGAAGAACGCCGTCACGACTCCGATCGGCAGCTCGGCGGGGGACACGACGGTCCGCGCGAGCACGTCCGCGAGCACGAGGAAGCCGCCGCCGACGAGCAGCGAGAGCGGCAGCACGATCCGGTAGCTCGAGCCGATCGCGAGCCGAACCGCGTGCGGGACGATGATGCCGACGAACCCGATCAGCCCGCTGACCGCCACCGCCGCGGCAGTTCCAACCGTCGCCGCGACGACGACGACGAGCCGTACCCGCCTGACGTCGACTCCGAGCGCCGCCGCCTCCTCGTCGCCGACCGCGAGCACGTCGAGCAGCCGCCGGTGCGCGAGCAGCACGGCGGAGCTGACCGCGACGTACGGCGCGACAAGCGCTACGTCGTGCCAGCCGGCCGTGTCGAGCCGACCGAGGATCCAGCTGTACACCTCCTGCAGCGACTGCGTGTGCTGCTGCTGCACGAACGTCTGGATGGCAGTCAGGAAGACGACGACCGTCAAGCCGGCGAGCACGAGCGTCGTCGGGGTCCCGCGGCCGCCCGCGCTGCCGAGCGCGTACGCGAGCGCGACGCCCAGCGAGGCCCCCAGAAAGGCGGCGAGCGGGAGCAGGTCGTAGGCGTTGACGGCGCTGCCGCCGTAGGCGAATGCGAGTGTCGCCCCGAGTCCGGCGCCGGCCGCGACGCCGAGCAGGTACGGGTCGACGAGCGGATTGCGAAAGACGCCCTGATAGGACCCGCCGGCGATTGCGAGCATTCCTCCGACGAGCGCCCCGAGCACGACCCGGGGCGCCCGCAGCTGCCAGAGGATCGCCGAGTCGGTCGGCGAGAGGTGCGACCGGACGTGCACGAACGGCAGGTACGAAGCGGCCGAACGGGCAATCTCCTCGACCCCGATGTGCACCGGCCCGACGAGCAGGCCGACGAGGGCGCCGCAGAACGCGAACGTCGCCGCGCCCAGGACGGGCCCGAGGGCGCGCCGCGGCCGTCGGATTCGGCCTGCGTGCGTGCCCGAGACCGCGGTCACGTGCAGTTTTGTTGCTGTTGCACAACGTTGTGCCGACCCAGGCACATGGGTACCCATGCGCAAGCGTCAGGCTCAGGCATGCCCGCCTCCGGCCTCGATCGCCTTCACGCGTGCAGCGACCACCCGGACGAAGTCGACGATCCGTGGTCCCCAGCGCGAGGCGATGTCCGGGTTCACGGTCAAGACGTCGTGTCGCTGCACGGCCGGAATCGTCGACCAGCCCGCACGTTTGGCGACCTGCGCCGGCGTCTGGCCGTCCGCGAGCACGATCAGGTCGGGTCGCGCGCCGACCACGTACTCGGGCGAGAGCTGCGGATACCCGTTTCCGGACTTGGCCTTGTCCGCGATGTCCTTCAGGCCGAGCAGCATGTAGATGCGGCCGATGAACGTCTTCGAGGTCGCCGAGTAGAGCGTCGGGTCGAGCTCGTGGAAGACGGTGAGGCGGGGCGACGCGTGCGGCACCGAGGCGGCGATCGACGCGATCTGACGCCGCATCGTCGCGACGACGGCCGCCGCCTGCCGGACGTGTCCGGTCGCGGTGCCGAGCGCCTGGATCTGCTGGTAGGCGCCCGCGAGTGTCGTCGCCGCCGGCTCGAGCAGGACGCGGATGTGCAGGCGCGCGAGCGCATTCCGGATCCCGCCGAGGTCGTTCGAGATCACGACCAGGTCGGGGTTGTAGCCGGCGATCGCCTCGGCGTTCGGCGTGTAGCCGGAGAGCTTCGTGTGCGGCGCGTTCGCCGGGTAGTTCGAGTCGTTGTCGACGGCGACGACCTGCTTGCCCGCGCCGATCGCGAACAGATCCTCGGTCGCGGTCGGCGAGAGTGAGACGATCCGGCTCGGGGCGGCCGCAGCGGCGCCTGCGGCGGGAACGAACAATGCGAGTGCCAGGGCCAGAATCCCGGCGCGCCTGAGTGTGACCACAAAAAACCTCCGCGTTGAGCGGAGGAGGTTGGCTCGGCGGCTCGCGCCGCTCGAACCGCCCTTCCTCCGAGGGCTGACGTTCGGCGGTGAAGCGCAGGCGACCTGGCTCGTCCCCTTCCGAGGGGCATCACAGTTGCGGGACAGCGCCGGAATCGCACCGGCTTCGCTGCCACTTCATCGGCCGGGGGATATGTGCCCGGCGCGGCGAGGATATCGCATACTGCGGCGGGGATGGTCGGCGCGATCCTCACGATCGGCAACGAGGTCGTCTCGGGCGACATCGCGAACACGAACGCGACCTGGCTGGCACAGCGGCTCGAGTCGCTCGGCGTGCGCGTCGTCGTCTCCGCGGCGGTGCCCGACGAGATCGAGGCGATTGCCGACTTCGTCCGCCGCGAGCGCTCGCGTGTCGACCGGCTCGTCGTCACGGGCGGGCTCGGCGGCACGCCGGACGACATCACGCGCGAAGCGGTCGCGGCGGCGTTCGACGTAGGGCAGAAGCAAGTTCCCGAGCTCGCCGCCGATCTGCGGCGCCGATTCCCGCGCGCACCTGAGTACGCCGCCCGCTGGGCCTCGCTCCCGGCCGGCAGCCGTCCGCTGACGAATCCGCACGGCGGCGCGCCCGGCTTCCTGATCGAGAACGTCTGGGTGCTCCCCGGCCTGCCGTCCGAGATGGAGGCGATGTTCGAGCACTACGCAGACGAGCTGCGCGGTGAGCGGCCGATCTCTGCCTGGCGGCGTGCGTTCCGGACGCGTGAGAGTGAGATCGTGCAGCTGCTCGCCGGCGCGACGGTGCGCTGGCCGCAGGTGCAGATCGGCTCCTACCCGCGTTTCTCGCCGGGCGGCCCGGAGGTCGAGGTCGTGCTGAAGTCGACCGACGCGGCCGCGCTCGCGGAGGCCGTTTCCTGGCTCGAGCCGGCTCTCGACGGCGTCGCGTCACCCTGACGAAGGCGGGAGATGCGCAAGCGCAAGGGCGAGCCACTCGGTCGCATGCGTCTGCCACAGCGCCGTCGTATGCGCGCCGGCGTAGAGCTCGAATGTGTGCGGCACGCCGGCGGCCGTCAACGCCGCGTCGAGCGCCCGGTTGTCCGGGACGAACGTCGGGTCGTCCTTGCCGACGTAGAACGCGAAGAAGGTCGGATGAGCGGCGAACTGCTTGGCCAGCGTCGGGGCCAGGCGCAGCACGCTCGCGTCGGTGTCGGCCGCGCTCGAGCCGAGCTCGAGCGTCTTCTCGCCGGTGGGATCGGTAGGTCGGAAGTACCCGCTCCAGGACTCGATTACCGAGAACGTGTTCGGATGGTGGATCCCGATGATCGAGGCGCCGTAGCCGCCCGCCGACACGCCGACGAGCGCACGGCCGCTCCGGTTCGCGATCGTGCGGTAGTTGCGGTCGATCCACGCCGGCAGCTCGACCGAGAGCGCGGTCTCCCAGTCACCGCCGGCGCCCCAGTTCTGGTACTCGGGGTCGCCGTTCTCGGTGCGCGAGCCCTGCGGAACGACGAGGATCGCCTGGCGGCCGGTTTCCTCGAGCGCGAGGTCGACCCAAGCGAGCGAGAGGTACGCCGTCGGACCCGCCGGCAGCCCGTGCAAGAAGTACACGACGGGGTAGCGACGCGTGCCGCTCGAGGCGTAGCCGGGCGGAAGGTAGACGGCGAAGTGGAGCTCGCTCTGGAGTGCCTTGGAGGGGAGCGACGCTTTGATCGCCGTCGCGCTCTCGAGCCGCTCGAGCTGCTGCGAACTCGCCCCGGCGGTCCCGGCAAGCGCGACCGCGCACGCCAAGGCTGCGCCGACCGCCGCCGTGCGGCGAAGGACTCCCGCGAGGAAACGCACTCGGAGACGATGCCAGACGAACCTGAAAGCGGCCTGAGGCAACCCTCAACGAAGTCTGAGAAGTCAGTCGATCTGGCCCGCCAGCCGGTCGAAGTCGCCGCGCGTGAACGCCCGGAGTGTCGTCGTGCGCACGTTGCCGGCAGCTCCGATGCGCAGCAGCGCGATCGTCATCGACTCCTCGTCGGGCGCGTCGCAGATCTGCACGAGGTCATACGGCCCGACCGTCCAGAAGATCTCCTTGACGGTGACACCGAGCTTCGCCATCTCCTCGCGCCCTTCGTCGGCCCGTGTCGGCGAGCCCCTCAGGTCCTTGACGCCCTGGTCGGTCCAGTTCATCAGCACGACGTACGTCGGCATGCACGCCTCCTTCTCGCGGGTGAGCGCTGACTCTACGCCGACCGTGCTCGCTAGCCTAGGTCGATGCCGCTCACGCACCCGGAGACCTACCTCGCCGACCTGAACGACGCGCAGCGCGAGGCGGTCCTGACGACGGAGGGGCCGCTGCTCGTGATCGCCGGCGCCGGCTCAGGGAAGACGCGGGTCCTGACCCACCGCGTCGCGCACCTGCTCGCCGCCTGCGGCGTCGAGCCGAGCGAGGTGCTCGCGATCACGTTCACGAACAAGGCGGCCGGGGAGATGCGCGAGCGGATCGAGTCGATGCTCGGACCGGTCGCACGGGCGATCTGGATCCTCACGTTCCATGCGGCGTGCGGCCGCATTCTCCGCCGCGAAGCGCCGCGGCTCGGCTACCGCTCGAACTTCACGATCTACGACCAGGCCGACCAGATCCGGCTCGTCAAGCAGTGCCTCGAGGAGCTCGAGCGTGATCCGAAGCGCTTCGTCCCGCGCGGCATCCACGCCCAGATCTCGAACGCGAAGAACCAGCTCGTCGGCCCGGAGGAGTACGCGGCGCGCGTCGCGAGCTTCTACGACCAGACGGTCGCCGACGTTTACGGCCTCTATCAGAGGCGTCTGTTCGCGTCGAACGCCGTCGACTTCGACGACTTGCTGATGCTGACGGTCGACGTGCTCGCGCGTTTCCCGGAGGCGCGCGAGCGCTGGGCGAAGACGTTCCGCTACATCCTCGTCGACGAGTATCAGGACACGAACTACGCGCAGTACGAGCTGCTCAAGCTGCTGACCGGGACGCACGGCAACCTGATGGTCGTCGGGGACCCAGATCAGTCGATCTACGCCTTTCGCGGGGCCGACATCCGCAACATCCTCGAGTTCGAGCGCGATTTCCCGGGCACGCGCTCGATCGCGCTCGAACAGAACTACCGCTCGACGAATCACATCCTCGGCGCGGCGAACGCCGTCATCGCGCACAACCGCGAACGCAAGGAGAAGCGCCTCTGGTCGGAGCTCGGCGCCGGCGAGCCAGTGCACGTCGTCGAGCTCGAGGACGAGCACGCCGAGGCGCGCTTCGTGGCCGCCGAGATCGCGGGGCTCGTCGAGCTCGGCTACAGCCGCCGGGAGATCGCGGTCGTCTACCGGACGAACGCGCAGAGCCGCGTGCTCGAGGACGTACTCGTCCGGCAGGGGATCGACTACCAGGTGATCGGCGGCCCGCGCTTCTACGAGCGCGCCGAGATCAAGGACGCGCTCTCCTACCTGCAAGTGATCGACAACCCGTACGACGCCGTCTCGCTGCTCCGCATCGCGAACCGCCCGCGGCGCGGCCTCGGCGACACGTCGCTCGCGCGGCTGCAGTCGTTCGCGGACGGCGAAGGCATCTCGCTCTGGGAGGCTCTCGGCCGCGCCGAGGAGGCGGGGCTCGCGCTGGCGTCGCTACGGGCGGCGCAGTCGTTCCGGTCGCTGCTGCAGTCGTCAATGGCGGGCGCGCTCGACATGACCGTGAGCGAGGTCGTCGAGCGGACGCTCGAGCGGTCGGGGTACCTCGAGGCGCTCGAGGCGGAGCGGACGATCGAGGCGCGCGGCCGGATCGAGAACCTCGAGGAGCTCGTCGGCGTTGCGCGCGAGTACGAAGATGCTGCCGAGGAGCCGTCGCTCTCGAGCTTCCTACAAGAGGTCTCGCTCTACTCCGACCAGGACGCGCTGCGCGACGACGACGGCTCCGGGCAGGTCACGCTGCTGACACTCCACAACGCGAAGGGGCTCGAGTTCCGCGCCGTCTTCATGATCGGCGTCGAGGAGGGGATCTTCCCGCACTCCCGCTCGGTCGAGGAGGGCGGGGTGGAGGAGGAGCGCCGCCTGTGCTACGTCGGTATGACGCGCGCGAAGGAGCGGCTGACCTTGACGCATGCGTCCCGCCGCTCGCTCTACGGACGCAGCGACGCGAACCTGCCGTCACGCTTCCTCGACGAGCTGCCGCGCGAGGGTGTCGAGCGCGAGCGGCTCGCGCCGGCGTCGTGGTCGGGCTACGGCGCGCGGCGCGAGATTGCCCCTCGCGCCGAGGTCCCGGTGCTCTCGACCGGAGACAACGTGCGCCACCACACGCTCGGCGCGGGCATCGTGACGCGCATCGAGGCCGACGGCGTCGTGACGGTCCGGTTCGAGGACGGCGCCGAGCGCCGGCTGATGCTGGAGTACGCGCCGCTCGAGCGGATCTAGACGAGGCGCGCAGCGCCGAGCTCGACGAGCTCGCGGCACAGCCGGAGCGCGTTTCGCCGCGCAGTGGGTGTCGCGCCACGGAGCAGCCGCCGCAGCGTCGCCGCGCCGTCGAGCCCGTCGACGATCCCGAGGGCGTCGGCGCTGGTCTCGATCGTCGAGCTCGTCCCGCCGACGAGCTGCACGCGCGCGGCCGCGACCGGCCTGGCGCGGGGGCCCAGCTCCCGCTCGAGCTCGACGCGCATCGCGAGCGCGAGCCGCCGGTCGAGTAGCCCGTCGCGGCCCAGTTCGGCCAGCTCGACGCGGCCCGCGAACGCACGCACGACCTGGTCCCCTGCCGGCTCGAGCGAGTCCTCGTCGATCCCGTCGACGCGCGTACCGTGACGGCGGCCCGGCCGCCGGTGCAGCACGATCGCGCCTTCGCTGACCCAGCCCGCGCCGAGCTCGGCCAGATACGCCGTCCAGGATTCGAGCGCGGACTCGAAGCGGCCGGGCTCGTCGAGGTGCTCGCGGTTCCAGGACGCGGCGTGGTCGAGCGGCGCCGACTCCCAGACCGACAGGATCCAGGCGTCGCAGTGCGGCAGCGTCTGCGCCCAAGCGTACGGACGCTCGTCGGCGGTCTCCTCGTCGTCGCCGAGCCAGCTCCCGAGCACGGTCGCGTAGCCGCCGTCGGGGAGGTGCGCGGCCGCGGACTCGACGACGACCCGCGTCACCTCGTCCCCGCGCAGGCCGCTGTCGCGGTAGGCGAACCGGTTCTCGGGCGAGACGACGTACGGCGCGTTGCAGGTGATCAGATCGAACCGCTCGCCGGCGACGGCGTCGAAGAGGCTTCCCTGACGCGTCTCGACGTTGTCGAGCCCGTTGAGCACGGCATTCAGCTGTGTGAACGCAAGCGCGCGCGGATTGATGTCGGTCGCGACGACGTGGGCCGCGTCCCTTGCGGCGAGGATCGCTTGCACGCCGCTCCCGGTGCCGACATCGAGGGCGCGCACCCCGCGCTGCCGAGGGGTGAGGCAGTCGCAGATCCGTGACGTCGGCGTATACGCGGCGACGTAGTCGCGTGGCACGTCGTCGGTTCCCAGTGGGTGGTCGTCGGACAGGACGAGTAGCTCGCCGACCGGCAGGATGCGAGCTCGCGCGCGGAGCGTGGGCCCGGGGACGGTGAGCTCGAGCGCGTCGAGCGCCTCAACCGCGCGTGCGCCGAGCGCTCCGCTGAGTTCCTCGCGGGCAACCGGCAGCTGCAGGAAGAGCGCCCGGGCGACGATTCCGAAACGCGTGGGCACCAGATGCCGCTCTGCAACCGCGACATCGTCGGGCTCACTGCTCCAGGCGTCTTCGCCGAGCATGTCGGAGATGTTCTGCTCCGTGTAACCGACGCGCCGAAGCGCGGACCCGAGTGCGGCAGCGGCACGCGTATCGACGTTGGGAAAGGCCACGAGCGCGGAAGCTACACGGGGGAGCCCGAAGAGCGCTCGGCTAGACTGTCCGCGGCCAGGGCGGTTAGCTCAGTTGGGAGAGCACCAGCTCGACAAGCTGGGGGTCACTGGTTCGAGCCCAGTACCGCCCATCTTTCCAAGCCCAGCGTTCATGCTGGTTTAAGCCCGGATATCCCGGGCCGCGTGCCAAATCCGCGCCAAATTCGCTTCGGGGAAGCAGGAGAAAGAGACCTCAGGCCCGCCCGCCGCCCTTCCTCTCCTTCGGTGTTGTGCCGAAGGAGGGGACGAGTCGGGATCGGCTGGCGGCTGCCCGGCCTGCGCCCCTCCTTCGGGACGACATCCCAGGCCACCCCCGTCACTCCGCGCGCAGGTGGGCTTGGGCGTGCGTGGAGAACAGCGGCCCGCAGATGGCGCCAGTAGGCCGCGGGTCAGGACTTCTACGCCACGCTAATCCCCGTAGCCACCGCCGCGGCGGACGATGTCATCCATGATGGCTCCGAAGCCGGCTACAAATTCCTCGCCCACGGATTCCTCCGGCGGCCACTGAATCTGCCCTGGATCGACCCCTGTGAGTGGGATGAAGTGTCTCGACGGCTGGCCCACGAGCGAGGGCCGCTCTACACGCCGGGTGTTGATGCGGACCTGCATGAGTACCTGTCCGAAGAGCAAGATGCTCCAGCAGAGATAGAGCTCGTCGCGATCGAGCGCTCTATAGACGTAGCGGTTCTGGCCAAGTGGCCGAGGGCCAACATAATGACCCAGCAGAACATCTATTCCAACTGGCACGGTGGCCATCTGCCGCACCTTCTCGGCGATTGCGCGTGGCGTCCGATATGGCCCACTTCCATGAGCACATTCCAGCGTTATCGCGGTCTTGGCGCCCCACCGGGCTAGCAGCCTCGCCTGCAGCAACGTCAGTACGCTCGGCCTCCCGTCCATCATCGCTTTGCCGAAGACACTCACGCGATCTTCCAGTCGTTTCATCCACCCGCGATTACAACGCGAGCAGACGCACGTGACCTTGACGGCTATCTCGCGGTTGACTTGCTCGACCGTGATCAGCGGAGATCCCAAGTTCACGATCTCGACTTGCCAGCCCCTGCGGCCTCCGGTGACTTTCTTTGTCAACCAATCGGGCCAAGCGTGCTCAGTTGAGTCCGCGGGAAAATCGCAGAAAATGCACTGGTCGGCCACGGGCTAGTCTCCCACGGCCAGCCAGCCAAGCCTGACCTAAGAGGGTCTAGCGAAACCGCGTAGCGCTCTGCTCATGCCGTTCCAGCGGTTGCGCTCACGGCCCGTTACCCACGATTTCTCGGCGACTTACCCACATGGGCTCACGCCAGCGGAAGCGCCACTTCACTCCGCGAGAACGGCGGCGGCGTCACGTTCAAGAGCGTCGAGCTCCGCGACCTCCCATCCGTGATAGCTCGTCAGAAGACCCATGCCGTCATACCAAGCCGCAAGTCCCGCCGAGGCGAGCCTCTTAAGTTTCACGACGTCCGTGCGCAGAGAACCGCCTGGCGACGGTTCGATGGAGGCTTGCTCATGCGCCGCGAACGTCTGCGGATGCGAATAGAGCGAGAGCGCATCGTAAGTGCCTCTGCCGGGAACCTCGTCACTACGCCATTCGCACCACTCGTCCACAGCCTCCGCGAAGCGCAGCTGCCTTTCTCCCTCGATGCTCCATTTAGTCGGGTCATCAACAAAGCTGACCGGACTGAAGCATTCGGTTGCTTCCTGCTTAAGCGCAGCCAGCTTCGCCTTCGTGGCCACGTACTGAGCCGACTTCTTTCCAGCGAGACCACTCACCGCCTGATGTGAGAAATGGCCCGAGATTACGTCGTCGAGCATCGCGCGCGCGACTCGGACACGGAGATCGACGCGCGGATCCAGGGTTATGACGGCACGGACGCCGTGCTCGACTGCAGCGCGAGCCAGGTTTCCGGGCGCCGTCCAAATCTCGCGGCCTTTGTAGAGCGCACCCAGACCAGCGAGATGGTGCGATGCGTCCGTCAGGTATAGAGACGCGTTGGCTCGAGGAAGAGTCAGCAGACTCTCGTTGTATTTCGTCGGAAAGAAGACCTCGGCAAAGTCCGTCGCAGCCTGGGATGCGGGAGCGGGTACCCAGTCGAAGCGGTTGGCGATCAATACTCCGACGTCGCGTGGCCGCACCAGCAGATCAGCGATGGCGTCAAGCGAAGCCTCGGCGACTGGGTCAATTTCGCGCGTGAAGGTCACGGGCTCACGTTACTTACGCCCCAGCGTCTGAGGCGACCGCCCAGTGAAGCGGCGGCCCGGGTGTCCGCCCGGGCCGCCTACGGAGAACAAGGGCTCGCATCTTACGAGGAGCATCCGACACCGGGCCGAGAATCTCAGTCAAGCCGCTCTGACTTTAGGAGCCTGTGTCCGCAGGCGGTCGGAGGACACACCGCAAAGGAGAACAAGATGCAACAGTCAGTCCCGCTCCCGGTAGGAGCGATACACAACGAGTGCCCGTTTTGCCGCACGACCGAGTGGATGCTGACTCTGGCGTTCCTCGGTATCAGGATCCTCCCGGTTCGCCGCGAGAAACCCCGATATTTCCGGTATTCCGCTCTCACGTGCAAACAATGCGGTTTCGTCCGGCTTCAGCACCCCGCCTCCTTCAATCGGCGGCTCGAACCCGACGGTGACGATGATCTTGGTGCGTTTCCTGCGGACGGCACGGACGAGTGAGCGGGCGCGATGGTGCACAGCGGCGTCTATCGGCCGCGCGTCACCGGGCACCGCGCCGCACAGCTGCGAGTCGGCCGCCACCAACCTTCCCTGCAGAGGTCGGCCCAAGCGCCGCCTTGCACTTCACCGGTGATCTCGGTTAGTTAGAAGCGCCCGCGTCGGGACGAACGGATCCCACGTCGAAGGGACAAGAACTCGGCGACAGCTCGGACCACGAACCGGCCCGCCGGCAGCGCAGTCGATGGCCTGGTGGCTACAGAAGCGTCCGCCTCTTGACAGGAGTCCATCGCCGCGAGACGTTGTCACGGATGGCAGCTCACAGACCGGCCGCCCGCCTATCTGGGCCGAGGTAAATCCCCGATGGTTGCGGCCGCCGTTGAGACCCTCTCGCACTCCGATGCTCTCATCGTTCTGATCACGGTGGAGACGCTGCTCCTGGCGGCCCTGAATATCGGGGTGGTCATGGCAGCGCCCATCGAGACCGGTTGGGGTATTAGCCGCGGGGCGGTCGCCGTAGCCGCCTTCGTAGCCGTGGTCGTGCTCGCAGCGGTTGCCGCCGGGGCCGGCCTGGCATGGGCTCAGCTCTTCCTATCTCCGTGGCCCAAGGGCCTCATGACTCAGCTTGAGGCGTTGGGGATCCTCATTGGACTCGCCGTCCAACCGTTCTTTGCCCTGGCAGTAGCGATAGGGGTCAAGGGTTGAGAGCGCGTGGCGCGGCAGGTCCTCACACAGCAGGAACGCGCTCTCAAGAAGACCCTCAAGCTCGACTCGTGGGCGAAGAAGGACTTCCGACAAAGAGACTACTTTCAGACGATCGACATAATCTTCGAACGTCTCACCACCGTGACGCACGCGGAACCAAACGATCGGGCAGTCGTGAATGTATTGGCAATGATGGTCGCTGAGGATGGATCCGTGGAGGATCATGTCCTCAGGAGAAACGTGAAGAACCCCGACTGGCACCTGATCAGTCTCAGCTGTGCCGGCACTCTCATGGAGACCTACTTGCGACGCAAGGACGAAGGCAAATGGCCCGTCGCAAACTGAAGCCACTCGCACGGCCGGACGAGGTCGAAAAGCAGCTGCGCGATCTCGCCGAACTGATGGCGGAGCGCGGAAAGCGCGCCGGTGAGGAAGCTCTGTCGAGACAGAAGACCGTAAGGCGTCTCCGAGAGAGACCGGATCTCACGGATCAGTTCATTCGGGATGCCCAGGCAGCACTCGAACAAGAGGTCGATTTCACCGAGCCGACCGAGGGCGACGGGCAAATCGACGCGTCCGAGGTGAATCGCGAGGTTGCGAAAAAGGCCCTTGCCCGTCTCAAGCTTCAGCAGCTGCGGCGTATCGCCGAGTCGATCACTGTCGATCCGCAAGGGAAAGAGGAAGACGTCATCAGTCGGATCGTCGACGCATACGGAGTCGACAGTTCAGAGATCGCCCGACTCGTCCTACTGAACGAGGAGCCCAGCCCGGAGCGGGGCGTCTCCGATCGGCTCTTTCCAATCTTCCGCACGGAGATCGACGTTCGCGCTGCGGCCGATCTGCTGAGGTTGTATGTCGGCCAATACATCCGGACTGGAATCGCCCGCTGGTTCGTCTTTGATGGCGTCGAGCTACATAGCGACTTCGCTTTCGTCAGCGGGTCGTTCACGACCTACGAAGTCGATCCGTTCGTCCAGGATGATGACTTCTTCGATCTTCATTCAGTCGAGCAGACGCTTCCGGTCCGAGTCCGAATTAGCAGATCCACGGACGTAATTGAAGTCCGGTCGCGAGGCACAACGGAGGCAAGAGCTGGTGCAACGGCAGTAATGAAAGCACTCCGACTTAAGCCTCTCGGTTTCGTCCCGATCGACGTCCATCCCCAGGGTGGAGAACTGATGCGATGGGATTCGCGGAGTGTCTTCATGGTCGACTTTCTTCAGAACGAGCTGAACCGCGATGGACTATCGATCTTCAACCTCACCTCGGCTCAGTTCCAGACAGGCGAGACTTCTGCGTTTGATGAGTTGCGTCCAACTCTGAAATCTGTGCGTTTCGAAGGGGCTCATCTCCTCTCGTCAAAGGCTGCGTGCGAACTTCTTGTTGAGGGACGGGCGCTTGTAAACGTCAGTGCGCTCGTTCGATTCGCCCCTGCCGCGCCTGACGATGTGGTCCTTCTACCGCTTAGGGTTAGCCTCGAACGGGATCACGTGGTCGTGCTTACAGGTTTCGGGACATTGAGACCGGAACTTGCCTATCAACTGCAACGAGAGGTGGTCGCGAGGTTGCTCGCCTCCCTCCGTCAACCGCTCCGCGACGAGCCCGGCCTTGAGCGTCTGGCACAGCGAATACGCGCTCGCGCTCGCCAAGATGACCCTGTCGAAACGGCCGACATACTCGCACCGGAAGCAGAGGACGCGTAGATCGAACAGTTGAGCCGTCCCAGGGTCGCGGGCACAGGGGTAAAAAAACGGTTATCGGCTAGCCGGGATGTTGCCGAGCCAGTTCCTACTTGACTTCGTCCTACCAAAAGTAGTACTCTTCCGCAGGTGCCGAAGTTAAGCATCTCAGTACCAGACGACCTTTGGGACCGCGCCCGCGAGGAGACCCACCTTGAGAGTCCTTCCGAACTGGTTCAGATGGCGCTTACTGGACTCGTGGGAAAGGCGCGACGAGAACCTCGTTTTGTCGGCGAGAGGCCAAGTGGTAGCAGCACCAACTCCGCCTATTTCGTGGCGTACACAAGACTCAGAAAGCAGGCGCGCGAGGCGTACGAGCACGGGTACATGGACGGCCTTGCACTGGCTGAGAAGCTGCCGTTCGAGCTGCTCGACTTCCTGGTGGAACTCGACTTCGACTTCGCCAGATGGAACGAAGGGCTCGCTGCCGCCGAAGTCAGCCTCGGCGGCGAGCCGATACGCGACCTTGTTACCAATTCGTTCGCGGAGGTCACCTTCTGGGGTAAGGGCACGCGCAGTTACGGCCGTGTCTACCACTCCGGACTCATTCGCGCACTCAGCGACCTCTGGAACTCCGTCATCGCCGGTCAGTTTCATGTTGATGGTGACGAGTTCACACCAGCCGCGCCCGAGGAAGGTGAGGCCGCCGACTGATCACAGCTTCCGCATCAACAAGAAAGGCCCGCCGTTGCAGGGCGAGCCTCTCCTTAGCTGGCTCCGCTGGGTAAGCGGTAACCGACCAGGACACACTCTACCTCGGGGCCAGCCGACTTCATCACAAGGGCAAATGCCCGGAAAGGACGATTGAAGTGGCTGTGAACCGATCACGTGAGGAGTCCGCGCAAGTTGCCTGTCCGGCGTGCGGGCACCGCTTCGGGCTCGACGAGAACGTCGTCGATCACTACCGCAAGGACTGGGAGCGTGCCCTTCGTCAGTCGATCAGAGGCGAACTACGGGCCGAGAGTGCCCAGGAGGTTCAGAAGCAGGCTCGGCGCCTTGCGGCGAAGGAGCTTCGCGACAAGGACGAGGAGCTTCGAGACCAAGAGCGGCAGATCGCGGGTCTCCGCCGACAGGTCACCAGCCTTACCAAGAAGCTCCCGGCCGGGCGCGCGCAGGCCCTCGGCGACGTGCGGCAAGACACCCTGGCGCAGAGCTTGGGGAGTCGATGTCCTCAGGACGAGGTCCTGGCGGTCTCCAAAGGCAGAAGGGGAGCCGACATCGTGCAGTCCGTCCGCGATTCGTCAGGTCGGATCTGCGGGACGATCCTGTGGGAGTCGAAGCGAGCATCGACCTGGAACAACGGCTGGGTCGGCAAGCTCGGCGATGATCAGCGTCGGGGCGACCACACCATTGCCGTCATCGTCTCTGACGCGCTGCCTGATCCGGACCGCGCGCTCACTGAGGTCGCCGGGATCTGGGTCACGAGCCTCGACGTGGCCCCAGATCTTGCCGTGATCCTTCGGGACACGGTGATCCAGGTTGCCAGTGCCCGAGGCGCACGCGCGCGACGCGATGATCTGAAGGGACTGGCCTACGACTATCTGTCCGGGCCCCAGTTCACCGCTCGCGTCCGGGCGATCATCGAGATTGCTCAACGTATGCGTGGCTCGCTCGACCTGGAGCAGCGGGCGCTCCAAGCCCGATGGGCTGAGCGAGGGACACAAATCGAGGGGGTCGTGCTTGAACTCGCAGGTATCTACGGCGAGCTTCGCCGTCTCGGTACCGCGCTCCCGAGCATCGATCTTCTCGAACTCCCGGCCACGCCTGACGACGGGGGGATGCCAGCGGGATCTGCCGCCTAAGCCGTCGTACAGCCGGTCGCGGTATCAGGGGTCGTGCTTGACTCGCTCAAGCACGACCCCACGCGTGCGCTCTTCCAAAGCGAAATGTGCCGTCCAAGCTGTTGGCGTTGGGATTTCGGCGCAAGCTAAAGCCATGTGGTGCGATCGCACGTCTTCAACGGGACGGGCCGTTGCGGGCTTTAGGCCGGGAGGACATCTTCGTTCGAGTCGAACTCACGACCCGCGCACTCCGGGCAGTAGAACACGAGCTCATCGTCGCCCGATGCCGTGTCGGCGTCTACTCGGTAGGCGCGCCAACGGAACGCGTCCGCGTCCGCCACAGCGCCGCACTCCACGCACCTCATCGCCCGCCGCGATCCTACGGCCCGACCGGACCAGGCAGCAACTCATCTAACGGTTGGAATGAGCCGCGCGTAACACTGCGAGCGCCGCGACGTGGCCCGAAGTTCCGAGTCCAGCGAGCGCGGTTGCGACGACTGCAATCTCGGCGACGCTCGGCGAATCGGCCTCGGCGAGCCAGCGGCTGAACCAGCGCAGCGCGTACCGCTCGCCGCGAGGGAAGTCATGGAGCGCGATCAGTGCCGTCAACTCGAGCGCCTCGTGAAGGTCGAGCCGGCCGATCTCGTGCGCAGTCACCTCGGCGATCATCAGATTGCCGCGCTCAAGCGCCCGGCGGAAGACTGTTCGTGAATGCCCCTGGGAAGTCACAGCCGTCGAGCAGCCCGGGGGCGAAGCCGCGCAGGAAGGCTACGCGATCTTGGCGAGCAGCTCGGCTGGCCGGATGCCGAGACCTCGCGCGAGCCTCACGATCGTTCCCAAACGAGGCTCGCGAGCGCCCCGCTCGAGCAGTGAGATCTCGGTGCGATGCATGCCGCTCTCGTCTCCGAGAGCTTCCTGCGAAAGCCCTCGGGCGGTACGGGCGCGGCGAAGGTTCTGAGCGAACTGCTCGACCGGCTCCATCTCCAGGATGGTTCAGCGCCGCAGACAGAAGATCTACAGACAAAACCTCTCGGCGGTGCTATCGTCGTTCGGCGCGATGGCCGTCAGCCCGAGCGTCTACAACCTTAGAGCCGACGTCTTCGTCCGCGCTGTCATGAGCGAGGTTGGGGCTCGCGGGCCCACTGAACTCGCCCGTTGCGCACGGTTCGATCCCTACACCGACTTCAGGCGCAAGATCCAGACCTGGTTGGCGGGCGAGAATCAGCCGAACTTCGAATCGACGATGCGGCTGCTGAGCGCCGCCGGGTGGCTCGACGAGGAGAAATTGGACACCGCGCTTCGCAAGGTTGGGTCGAAGCCGGGTGCGTGAGTGGTTGGGCTCGCCCACGGTTTCCGCGAAGTAGTTCGGGCGAGGCGGTCAAACCGGTGCAGCGGACTGATTTGAGCGAGCAGGAGGCGCGGGTCAAGCTAGCGCAGGCGCTTGCCCCTGAGCTCATCGACGCTGTTGAAGCGCTCGTGGAGGCGCGGGTGCGCGCTGTGCTCAGAGCTGACGAGCTGAGGCAGAACGGCCTCCTCTGGATGTCGATCGTCGAGGCAGCTGACTATCTGCGCGTCTCGCCACGCACGATCCAGCGGATGGTGGCCAACGGGCGCTTGCAGAGCACGACGCTCGGCAGACGGAGACTAGTCAAGCGCGGCGAACTCGACCGGGTCGGAGAAGGCACGCCACTGGGATAGCGACTCCCTCGGGTAAGTGCGCGCAGGAGCACGTCTCTCTGCACCACGCCACCACTGCCGTCCCGTTTTCGCCGAGCCGCCGATCTCAGGACTAAGATCCGTAGCGGCCGCCAGCCGATCCCAGAAAGGTGGGACATCACCGAGCTTTCGGGAGCGGGGTTGCTGTGCGGCAGCAGTTTGCTTGTCGGCGGTTCGGCGTCGCTGACTACGCCTGGAGGGTCAAGGCGTCGCGTCGCGGGGGACCATCTGCTTCCCAGGCCGATGCTCCAGCTGGGTGGAGCATCCGCTGGGCCTCTTAAGAGCGTCTGCTTGCCATGCAAACGCTCATGGAGATCCCATCTGCACGCGTGCCGAAGGAATCGTCGCGAGCGAAGTTCGCTGAGCGACGAGTTAGCAATCTCAGCCGACGCACTGCCTCAACCCCGACAGAAAGGAAAACCATGAAGAAGCGTCATTGCCACACGCCTGCGACCACCATTCGACCCAGGGCGGACCACCTGGAAGAAGTCATCGCTGCTCAGGCTGGGTTTGCCGAGCGCCTCGCTGACGAGATGAACATCGCAGGCCTCGGGCATGTGCCGATCGAGGCGGTCGAAATCCTCGACTGTCTCGCGTTCGCCAGGCTACGGCTCTTCCGAGACGAGAACGGCGCGGCCGCCGCCGCCTACTCTGAGCAGATCGCCTCTGCCAGGCGAGCGTGAGGCGGTCGAGCCATGACCTCGCAGACTCGGTCCACCCTTGATGCCGTGAATACGGTTGAGGAGGTCGCGGCCTTCGCCAAGGTGAGCCCACGGACAGTGATGCGCGCCATCGCGGCTGGCAAGCTTCAGGCCCTTCGGGCTGGAGCGCAGCTCCGCGTGACGGAACCCGCTGTTTGGGCTTGGCTCGAAGGCGGTTTCAGAAAGGACGCGCATTGAGCGCTCGGCCCAAATTGGGTACTCGAGGCTATCGCGTATTGCCCTCCGGCCGCTACCAAATCCGCGTCTCTGGATTCCCACCCGAGGTGGTGGCTGACGAACTCGCCGCGACGCTCAGAGTTGCTGAGCTCCGGATCGCGAAGCGTGAGGGATACGTGCTCCCTACCCCGTCGGGTGCACGCTTTGTGACACTTGGGCAAGCCGCGAACGGGTTCTTCGCGCACAAGCTTGCCCATGGAGGCAAGAACGGAGACTTGACGCCGGCTGGTGCCAAGCATTGGGAGCTCGCTACGCGTCCATGGCGCAAGGGGCCGCTTAGCGAGCGACCACTTCGAGCACTCACGCTTCATGCCATCCAGCGCGAGGTCGATGAACGGACGGCGGTGCACCGGGTCGCCGCGCGCAACGAGGCGCAAGCGCTTCTCGCGATCCTGAAGCATGCGCAACGCACGGACGTCGTGTTTGCCGCATCGTTGCTCATGCTCGAGCCTCCGAAGAAGACGAGGAAGACTCGACGCGATCTGACGCCGGAAGAGTTCGATCAGTTCGTAGCGTTCGTCGACGTTCGTCAACGGCGGCTGCTGCAGCTAGCGTCGACGCTTGGGTCTCGCATCAACGAGCTCTTCCTCATGGAGCGGCGTTGGGTCGATCTGGACGTTCGCCGGATCGTGATTCCGCTCGAGGCGACGAAGGAGAAACGCGAGAAGGTCCTTGACCTGACGGATGAGGAGACGCAGCTCCTAAGCGAGCAGCTAATCGACGTCTACCGTCGGCTTGGCGGCGACACGCGCTACGTCTTCCCAAAGCCGCAGGGTTCGCGGTGGCGTTACGGGCACTTTTACGAGGACGTCTGGGCGCCGGCGAAGAAGGATGCGGTGATGAACTGGCGCCGCGAGCGTGGAGCGGATCCGGAGGATGAGTCGATCGAGACCCCGTTCGATGCGGTGACGCTGCACACCCTTCGTCGGACGGCCGTCGGATGGCTGCGGGCCAGCGACCTTCCCGTCGAGGTGATTGCGCAACGGCTGGGGCACAATGACGGCGGCGCGACGCTGCTGCGCCATTACAGGTTCATCCGAGAAGGCGAGGCGCGTGCTGCCCTGGACAGTCTCGGTGCTGGCGTTCGGGCCCGGCTGCGTGACCTCAGCGGTGAGTCCGATAAGTCCGAAGAGGGCGGAGCGGAGTCAGTTCTGTGACTGTGACCGCGTGCCAAAATTGCGCCAGTTCGACTGACATTCGCTGTCTGTCGGTGTGCGCATGTGCCAACCGGCGAAGAGGCACTTTTCGCACAGCTGAGCCGTATGGCGCGCTATCGGACGTCGAAGGCGGATCGTGGTCGAAACGTGGGAGACGGGTTCGAGCCCAGTACCGCCCATGAGAAAAGGCCTGCAAAACCGGGCCGTGGTCTGTCTCTCGCAGATCGGTTGCGAGCCATCAGTGCCTGCGCAGTGCCTGCCTTTCCCGCCGATCGGCTTGAAAGGGAGCGAAAGCTCTGGAGTGACCGACCGCCTGGGAGTGACCTCATCTACCTCATCCACCGCTACTACGACCCCGAGAGCGGTCAGTTCCTCGCCGTCGACCCGGCGGTCGAGGCGACCGGAGCGCCGTATGTGTATGCGGGAGACAATCCGGTAATCGCCACGGATCCGGCTGGTGCTTGCCCGGCCAGTGGACTGAGTTACGGCGTGAATCTGGGCCTCAGCGGTCTCGTCGATGACGCGATTCCCTTCCCGCCCGACACGTTTCCTCCGATCTCGATACCGAAGCTGTCGGCGACGGGGATTGGGGCTGCGGCTATCGCCGTGGCGGTCGCGGCGAGCGGTGGCGCGCAACCTACGAAGCAGCAGATGCTCTATCGGTTCGGCTTTGCATGGGAGTCTGCGGGTCTCTTGGAGCAATATGCCTCGGAGGCGCAGGCGGCAGGCTTCCCCCACGGGGTCTCCGTTCTAAGCAAGCTGCCACCTGGGCGATCAGCGTCGGTTGCTGTACGCGCCGATGTGGAGGCACACTTCCCAGTGATCAAGACAGGAAGCAACCCCTACCACTACACGGTAGTGCTTCCACAGCCCGTAACTGAAACGGATCAAGGATCTTCAACACACTCTTCGGACGGTTAACCGCGTGAGACTGGCTGGGACCGCCGTCGAAACTAGATAGCAACCCGAGAGGAGAGCGTTATTTACCACCTCAAAGTGAATCTGCTCGACGAAGAAGGGCAGTTGAAGAGAACGATCGAGGTCGATAGTGAGCGCGAGTACGCACTGAACGGCTACTTCAAGACCGAGGACGGCGATCTTTGGCTGGTGTCCGACGTTGCGCCTGGGTACAAGCCATTTGACGCAGAATTGACGTGCATATGGATTGGCCAACCAGCGTCACAGCGCCAAGGTGTCACTCCGGAGTAGCCGCCGGTGGTCTACCTCGGGCCGGTGGGTGGCGGGGCGCCGAGTTGATTGCAGATCTTGCGTGCCAGGGCGTGGTCGATCTCCCTGTGGCGGGGCACGACCGAGCGTGTGCCGTCGGGGCCCTCCCAGCGGGTGTGATTTGAGCCCTCGTCGATCTGCCGGCAACCGTGAGCGCGGAGATGGCGCTCGAGGTCACGCAGCTTCATCCGGCGATCGTCAGGTGGAGCGCCTCTCGCTCACGCCGGTCGTCCTGCGCACTGGGCTCCGGTGAGAGCATCAGTCGCAGCGCGTCGATCACGTTCGTTCGCGCCTCTTGTCTCGTGCGGCCCTGACTGAAGACGCCGGCGACCTCCGGGATCGACGCGATCACCCAGCCATCCTCGCCGGGCTCGTAGACAATCGTCAAGTTCAGCTGCTCGGACACGCCAAGAGGATACCGCCGAACCCCACTCGCGCTTGCGAGGGGAAGGGATGTTGTAAGGCCACAGACCAGGGCCTCTGTTAGCGGGCGTCTGCGGCTCGCCCGTCAGTCTGCGATGCTCGAAAGGGCGTGGGGCAGGAGGGTGCAGAGCTCGTCTGCCATTGCGACGTCGAGGCCGGCGCCTGGGTGTGCTGCCGCGTGGACGTGTCGAAGGCGATCGATGCTGACGCGGGTGTAGCGCTGTGTCGTCTCGAGTCGTGCGTGGCCGAGCATTTCGGCGACGTAGCGGATGTCGGCTCCGCCTTCGAGCATCAGGGTGGCGACGGTGTGGCGAAGAAGGTGGCAACTCCCCTTCTTGTCGATGCCAGCGGCGGCCAGGTAGGCGCGGATCTTGCGAGAGAGCCAGTCGGCGCAAAGCGGCGTGCCGACCGATGAGACGAAGACGAGCTCTGTTTCGGCGACTCCCTTCAGCCTCGGACGCGCGAGCTCGAGGTAGAGCCGCAGCCAGAACAGCGCGCGCTCGCCGATCGGGACATAGCGGTCTTTCGCGCCTTTCCCGTTCCGGATAAAGACTGTTCCGCGCGCGAAGTCGACGTCGTTGACGGTCAGGGCGATCAGCTCCGCACGGCGGAGGGCGCAGGAATAGAAGACCTCGAGAACTGCGCGGTCGCGGAGTCCAAGCGGCCTCGCGATGTTCGGCACTGAAAGGAGCGCGGCCATCTCGCCGCTGCTCAGGGTCGCTTCCGGGAGACGTCGCTCGGCTTTCGGCATCAGGAGGTCAGCGGCCGGGTTCGCCGTCAGCCGGCGGCTGCGGCGGAGCCAAGCGAAGAAATGAGCCACCGGAATCAGTCGCTGGGCCTGCGTCGCGAACCCGAGCGGCTGGCCGTTCGCCTTGCGGTAGTCGAAGAGGTGCTGCTGATAGCCCTGAATCAGTTCGAGTGTGACGCGGCCGCGTTCGTCGACGCCGACCTCGCTGCAGAAGCTGCAGAAGTAGTCGAGGTAGCGCCGGCGGAAGACGACCGTGGTCTCGGCGTAGTTGTGGACCTGGAGCCAAACGATGTACTCGGCAGCGTCAGTTTCAAGCGGCGTCATTCGGCTTCCTCCTAAGACGGGGGCACGGGACACGGCCAGGGCTTGCGGGCACCGCGTCGGGTGCCGCTTCCGACCCCAATTCAGCCCGTCTACTCGGTCGACCAGAGCCGCCCGAGTTCACCGCCTACTACGACCCAGCAACCGGACAATTCCTAAGCGTCGACGCCGAGAGCGACAAGACAGATCAGGCGTACGCCTATGCCCAGGATGACCCGGTCCTCAAGACAGATCCGCTCGGGCTCTGTTCGGGCGGAGCTCCGTCGCGCACGCTCGCGAGTGCGTCGTCCGCGATCGGCCCGTGTGGCGCTTTTCAAAGAGTTTCGCAAGGTCTCACAACGATCATCGTCAAGCGAATCGCCGACCAGACCACGCCATTCGGCTACGCCTACTACATTGAATTCCAAGTCCAGCCGAGATATCGAGAGTTCGTGGCCGATCCCGGCTCCTACTCGCACGTCGACGTTTACGGCACCGGGGTGGGAAGTCTCAAGAGTGGCGGCAGGATCCAGAGCGCGCAGAAGGACTATCCGCGAGGATGGGCCGCGCACACTCGAGTCGTTGTCGCACCAGGCAGCGTGCTCGAAGTAAAGGGCAAGGTCGTATTCGCGCCGCAGCCAGCGACCAACCTGGTCATCACACCCCTCGGATCCTCCTATACGACTATCGCCAGTGCCCTGCAAGAATTCAGCTGCATCGCCGGGAGCTGAGTGATGACCACCTTCGAGTCGCCACAACTTGCCGCGACTAGGCAGAACGAACAGTTGCGCCCGATCGCGGTCGATTTCGACGAGAGCCGTACACGAGCAACGGTATTGGTGCTGACGCCGAGTGGCGACCTGATCCTGCGATTTTGCACGCTGACAGATGCTGGATGGTCTCTTTCCGATCGAGACCCGGCGAGCTCAGCGAACCTCGCGTGGAGTAGTCAGTTCGCGAGCAACGATCCTGAGTCTGTTCTGACGCTTGCTCAACCGGTACCCGCGGGCGTGCGAGAGGTGACGGTTCGCTTCGGTGGTCACGATCGGCGGGTTGATGCTCCAGAGGGATACTTCATCGCCTCCTGGTGGGGCGCCGCCGCGGAAGACGCGGATCGAGATCCTCCGCACGTGGTGCAGTACCACCGATGACTCAAGTGGCGCTGCGTTTACGTGTGTTCGCCGCTCCAGGAGTGCCAAGATCGGTCCGAGCGAAGTCGTAGTAGCCGCCTACTGAAGACCGCCTGCGCCGCCCGTGGTGCGTTGAGGTCGGTCGAGGACGAGTTTGAATGGGATGCGGTAGTAACTATCCTTGGTGTGCATTGGTGCGCAGGGTTCGGACATCCGCCGGCGGGTGCCGGTCTCCCTTCACGTCTTGAGTAAATGACACGGGCCGCGTCCGGGCGCTACGCGTATGACGCTTGTCTCGGGGTGGGCAAGGCCGTTCTGCTCTGGCTTCGTCGGTGTTGTCTGCGAGACGGGATGCGAGCTGACGTGTTCTTGCGGTTTCGGGGGGTTGTGGCTGCCTATCTGGTTGGGTTGTTTGTGGTGGTGTGGGTGTGGGATGGGTCGTATTTGTGGGCGGCTTCGGTGAGTCGGGTGTCGTTGAGGTGGCTGTAGCGTTGGAGGGTGATGAGTGGGTTTGCGTGGCCGGCGATTGCTTGGACGAGTTTGATGTCGGCGCCGGCGGCGACGAGGCGGCTGATGCAGGTGTGGCGGAGGTCGTGGAAGCGGTAGATGGTTTTGTTGTGGTCGTTGGTGAGGCGGGCGTGGCGGAGGGCTGGTTGCCAGACGCGGCGGTTGAGGTTGGAGGGTTGGAGTGGGGTGCCGCGTTGGTTGGCGAAGATGAGTTCGTTGGGGGCGTAGCGTCCGTGCTCGAGGGCGCGGGCGGCGAGTTGGTCGAGCGCGGTTCGGACTGAGGGGAAGATTGGGATTGAGCGGATTCCGGCGACGCTTTTGGGTCGTTTGAGTTGGTCGCGGCTGTAGGCGTATTCGACGCGGATGAGTTGGGCGTTGCGGTCGATGTTGGTCCAGCGGAGCGCGCGTAGTTCGCCGAGTCGGAGGCCGGTGCCGAGCGCGACGTCGAAGAGGTGGAGGTAGAAGAGGTCGGGTTCTTGTGGTTGGTGTGGGTTGGGACGGGCGAGCGCGTGTAGTGCGTGGCGGATGGCGTCGGTGTGGGTTTGGGGGATTTCTTTGCCGGCGAACTCTTGCTCGGGTGGGAGGTCGGGTCGGGCGGCGGGGTTGGAGGGGATGAGTTGTTGGCGGACGGCGTCGGCGAGGAGTTTGCGTAGCGGCGCGATCGTGTTTCGGATCGTGCCGGGGGCGAGGCCTTGTCGTTCGAGCTTTGCGATCAGGTCGTCGATGTCGATCGGGCGGATGCTTCGCAGCGGTCTCTTGCCGAGTGTCGGCTGGACGTGGAGTTCGAGTGAGCGGCGGTATTCGCGGTGGGTGGCGGCGCTGAGGCGGCTGCGGCTGTGGCGGCGGTCGCGGCCGGCGTTGTTGTTGCTGGGGTCGCGCCGCTCGAGCCAGCGGCTTGTGTAGCTGGCGAGCGTCTCCTCGCTTGCGGCGCTGCGCCAGTTGCCGGTCTGGAGTTCGGCGAGGCGGGTGGTGAGTAGTTGTTCGGCGGCGGCGCGGCTGGTGCCGGCGGTTTCGTAGCGGCGTTGGCCGTTGTGGTCCCAGTAGCGGATCGCGTAGCTGCCGCTGGGGCGCTTGACGATTGAGCCGCGCGCCATCGTTAGCGGCTTTCCGTGTCCTTGCTTGTTGGGCGGTTCATGCGTGCGGACTGTTGCTCTGTTGGCGGCGGAGATCCAGTCGTCTCGGGCCAGTTCGGGGGGGGCGCCGGCTTGCAGCCATTGGTGGGCGGTTTCGGCGCGGAAGTAGAGGGCGCCGCCGAGCTTGACGCAGCCGGGGATGTGGCCGTGGCGGCTTTTTTCGTAGAGCCAGCGTTTCCAGGTGGCGGGCTTCTTGGCGGCGGGGAGGGTGGCGACGAGCTGGTCGAGGCTGAGCAGCTGGGTGAGCGGCGACCGGCCGGCCCGGTCGCGTTCCCGGTCTCGCGCTTCGATGCCGTCAATGACCCGCTTCGTGATCTCGTCGGCGAGGCGGTGGATCAGCTCCGTGCAGAGGTTCTCCAGCTGCGTTTCTGGTTGCGGGCTGCGGCTGGCGCCGTCGTGTTCTCGTCTTGGGTTGTTGCTGGGGGTCACCAGGGCATCCATCTGATGTCGGGTTGTGGTTGGTGTTGGGCGTGGTGGGCGCGGCTTGTGGCGAGGATGGCGGCGATGCAGGCGTCGTTGGCTTTGGTGTTGTCGAGCTTGTAGATGCGCCAGCCGCGGTTGGTTGGGCGGGCGGCGGTGGCGTCGATGTGGGCGGCGAAGACGGGGTCGCCGTCGTGGGCGAGCTTGTGTTCGGTCGCGAGCTGGTAGAAGCGTTGCGTCGCGTCGGCTATCGGCGGCGTGCTGGGGCTGTACTCGACGAGGGTGTAGCTGCGGCCGAGGAGTTCGGCGGAGCGGTCGAAGAAGCGGGGGTCGTAGGCGATCTCGCGGATCCGGTAGCGGCTGCCGAGTTCGCGGATGAACTGTTCGACCTGTTCGAGCTTGACTTTGCCGTCGGCGAAGTGGGTGTGCGCGATCGTTTTCGGGTTCGGTCCCCAGACGTGGGCGTGGAGGGCGATGCGGCCGTCTTCGAGTAGGTGGGCCGAGCTGACGGCGGTGGTGTCGTGGTAGAGGCCGACGTCGACGCCGACCCAGATCGGTGTCTGTTCTGGGAGGGTGATGTCGGCGCGGAGTGAGGCCCAGAGGCCGTGCGGGAGCCAGGCGTCGCGGGCGGAGACCCATTGGTTGAGGTGGAGGCGGCGGGCTTCTGCTTCGCCGAGGCCGGCGTCTGCGATCTGGCGTTCGAGGTCGCGTAGGTCGAGCCAGCTGGCGGGGTTGACGGCGCGGAGGATGCGCGGGTCTTCGAGGTCGGCGCCGTCGGGGGCTGCGTACCACCAGAGCAGCTGGCCGCCGTCGACGTCGCGGGCGATCGTGAGGCAGCCGTCTTTCCTGGTTTCGACGTCGGGCCAGTCGTGGGCGGCGTCGTAGATCTGGCCGAGCAGGCTGTGCTTGTTGTAGCCGGCGGTCGTGATCGAGAGCAGGTAGGAGTCGGCGCGTTTGTGGAGGCTGGAGGCGAGTGCGGTGTAGAGCTGTTGCTCGTGTTTGTTCTCGAACGCCCAGAACTCGTCGATCACGGCGGCGGAGGCGGCGCGGCCGTGCTGGAGCCTGCCGTCGGAGGAGACGACCTTGAGCACGCCGCCGGTTTCGGGGCAGAAGAGGCCGCCGCTTTTTGGTTCGACGAAGTCTGCGAGCGGGCCGGTCTCGACGAAGGAGCGGGCGAACTCGTAGCAGATCCCGGCCTGTTCTCTGGATCCGGCGGCGAAGTAGACCTCGGGGGCGTCGGTGCGGGTGACGAGTTCGTGCAGGCCGAGACCGGCGGCGAGCGGCGTCTTGCCGTTCCCGCGCGGCAGCCCGAGCACGGCGCTGCGGTAGACGCGGCGGCCCTTCTTGTCGCGGCGGTTGAACTCGCTCAGGAACGCGCGCTGCCACGGCTCGAGCCGGAACGGCTGCCCGCGCAGGCCTCCTTTCGGGTGCGCGAGGAAGCGGGGGAAGAACGCCGCCAGCGCCGCGTTCGATCTCGGCTTGCCGAGCGCTGCCAGCTCGCCGGCGAGGCTGATCGCGGCTGGGCCGCCGTCGTCGGCCTCGCGGGCGGTCTCGTGCGCGCGCCGCATCGTCCGCTCGACCTCGAGCGCGGCCGCGCGCCGCTCCGGCTCGCTCGTCGCCTCTCGATACCGCTTCTGCAGCAGCGCGAAGACCGGCCAAGGCAGGTCGGGCCCGCTCAGCAGCGCCCGGTGGCTCGGCCGGCGGGCGCGGAACGTCTCCCCGCGCACGTGTGCGACCAGCCCCTTGTTCGGCCGGCCGGTCATCAGCGGCCACCGCCGCAAACGAAGGCGTCGTGGCGGTCGCGGATCACGTCGCACCAGCCGGGCGAGATCTCGATCGCGTAACAGCGCCGCCCCGTCTTCTCGGCCGCGATCAGAGATGTGCCTGAGCCGCAGAACGGGTCGTAGACGATCTCGCCCGCCCGGGTGTGATTGAGGATCGGCCGCGCGAACAGCTCGAGCGGCTTCTGGGTCGGATGGCGGGTGACGGCGTCTTCGGCTGCGCCGCTTCCGAAGGCCATGATCGGTGAGGCCGCCTCCCAGACCGTCGTCTGCTTGCGACCGCCCTGCCAGTTCGCCGAGCAGCCCTTGCGGACGGCGTAGAAGCAGCACTCGTGCCGCCAGGCGTAGTGGCCGCGGCTGAGCACCTGGAGCTGCTTCACCCAGACAAGCTGTTGCCGCACCTCGAACCCGGCCGCGGCCAGACCCGCCTGGACGACGCCGCCAAAGAGCGCCGCGTGCCAGACATAGCAAACAGGCGCATCGGTGAGCGCGTAGGCCTCGGCCCAGTCGCAGCGGTCGTCGCCTTCGAGCTGACCGGCGCGGGCCGAGCCGGCCGGCTGCCGCAGACCGTCTCGCCAACCATGATCGAGACGGATGCCATAGGGCGGGTCGGTCGCCATCAGGGCCGCCGACTCGCCGTCCATCAGCAACCGCACCTGCTCGGCGTTCGTTCCGTCGCCGCAGAGCAGACGGTGCGGGCCGAGCTCGTACACTTCGCCTGCCTTTGAGCGCGGCTCAGCCGGAAGCTGAACCTGAACGGCTTCCGCCGCCTCGCTGCGGCCGTACTCGCGCAGCACCCGGTCGATCGTCGCCTCCGTCTCCGGCAGCAAGCCCGAGACCACCGACACGTCAAGCTCGGCGAGTGTGCGCTCGAGTAGCGCCGCGTATGCCTCCGGGTCGTCAACGCCGCGCGTCCGGTTCAGCGTCTGCGCCAACAGCCGCGCCTCCGCGTCAGCAAGCTCAACAACCACGACAGGCGCGCTCGCGTGACCGAGCTCGCGCAGCACGCGCAGGCGGTGGTTGCCGGACAGCAGCTCGAACCGACCCGGCCGCTCCGGGTGCGGGCGCGCGACCAGGTTCTCGACCACGCCGTAACGCTCGATCGAGCGGCGAATCTTGGCCAGCACCACGGGCGAAACGCGGTTCGCGTTCCAATCAGCCTCGACCAACAGATCGAGGGGCAGCAGCTTCGTTGGCGTTCTCATCGTTGTTCTGCCTTTCGGCCTGAGCGCGCGATTTGGGACAGGCCGCGCAAGACTTTGTTTCGGGCGCCGTTTCTGGCCGCTCGTGGACGGCTGCACGAGGACGCCTATCGGCCACGCGCGGACCGAAACGACACTTTTCTTCACCGCAGACCGAACAACGCGCCCGCAACCTGCGGGCAGCCGCGGTATGACGGCTGAACTAACCTGCCGCGCCCGCGCCCCGTCAACGCCCTTCGCACCCGAACGGCGCCGACCCCGGCCCCTTCCGAAGCGGCACCCCGAACCGGCGGCGAAGACGACCCAATCAACCGCCGTAAACAGACCGACCCGACGGCAATGATCTCGTTCCGGCCGAAGCCGGCGACGACGGTGACGGCTATCCCATCGTCGAGAACCGCAAGCCCAGCTCCGCCGTGGCGGCGCGACGACGAAGGTGCTGCGGGTTAGCGGCGTCTCCCCGTTCACAAGTGGCCAAAAGCCAGCCCGTTCGCGCCCAGCTCAGCCAAAGTCCGCGTTCTGGCCACGACGGCCACAACGCCCGTGGGGCTAGGCCGGGGTGGGTGCGAGGTCGAGATCGTCGGATTCGACCCCCCTCCCCCCTCGTGGGTCGTCTGCGAACCGAGGGAAGCCACATCCGCGCCGCTCCACGTCAGTCAGGCGTTTCGCATTCGGACGCAGTAAACACAAATTACTTTCCGTGATCGTCGTTCCGCCTGACGACCTATTGCTCCACTCTCTTGCTTCGGTCTTCTCCGTTAGCGCGCGTCCACGCACCGATGCCCCGGCGTGTCCACAACTGTGACACTAGGTATCGCCCGTGCCATTGAAGCGATGAGCGGCGCATTGGTCGATGCCCTTGAGGCGTGTATCCGCGAATACGTCGTTGCGCAAATGCCCGCGGATCCAAGCGGTGAACTCGGGCAAATGTCGCTGTCGGACTTGCTGATCACGTATGCCACGTGGTTTCGCCGGACGCTTCCGGCCCGCCCACGCAATGCCCACGTCTCGGCAGAACTCCAAGCGAATCTAAGGCTGAGTCATCACCAGATGGCGTTTGGCGCGCTCGTCAAGGCGATCGAGGACGGCGCTGATCTAACCCCGCACCTGAGTCGTGCGGTTGGGGTCGCTCTCGTACCCACAGCGCAGCAAGCGGAGAAACATCGCCGCAAGGATCGTGACCTGCTCATCGCCGACTGGGGTATCCACCACCTGCATTTGTCGACGACAGTTGAGTCGGACGGCTTCGCGACGCGGACAAGTGACCTTCTCTTCGCGTTCTTTACCCCCGACGACGCCTACCTCATCAACATCTATCCGCATGGCAGCTGGGCCTTGAAGCAGATGCTCGAGATCTGTGTTCGGAACTGGCCGGATTCACGTGTGCTCACGAAGATCCACGGTGTCCTTGGCCTGGACCAGGAGTACTCGGATGAGGATCGTCTCCAGCTGCGCAACGCCGGCGTCGCGAGCCTTGTCGTGGTCGACGGCAGCGTTTACATGACTTCAGGGCAAACAACAGCCGGCACACCGCTTGATGCGACCATCCGCGCGAATGCCGTTCTTTGGAAGCTACGTGAGCTTCGCGAACACGAAGACCTTCTTGCTCTGATCAATAGCGCTGCTGGCGCGAACGCTGGTGCCGATCAGTGGCAACCGGAGGTGTGCCAAGGCGTGTATGGCTTCTCGCGTAAGGGCGTACTTGTCGGTTTCGGCTCTCTCGAGTGATCTGCCGCACGATCGAAAAGCGCTCTGCGCCCGGCTTCACAGGAACGCGTTGAATATGCCCGGATCCGCGCCGGTCAGACGTCCGTGCAGCCGCATCGCGTACTCATCGGTCATGCCAGAGATACGGTCGGCGACGATCCTCAAGAGCTCGGCGGGGTTCTGGTTTTTCCTCGTCTCCTCCAAGAGGTCGCGCATGTCGGGCGGAAAGATCTCGAGCGTCGGCCTCCGTTTCAGCTTGCCTGCCGGGTCGTAAGCAAGTGCCCGCACGTGAATCGTGAAGAGCTCGCGCACGACGCGGCCTTGGCCCGTCTGGTGCGTGGCCATGCGCGGATGATCGATCACGTAGTACCAAAGTAGCTGCTTGACGATCCTATTGTGGAGCTTCGTTCGCGCTTCAATCTTCAAGTCGTTCTCGTGTCGCCGTGCCGGTGCTTTCGGATTCTCAACAGCCACCCTGGTGAACTCGGTGAAGAGTCCGCGACGCATCGCGCGAATGGCTTCCTTGGCGTTCGCTGACCCGTCGTAGGCGCGCGTGAAGCCGCGAAAGTACTCGCCACCGAAGAGATCCTGAGCGATCTGCTTGACCTGAACCTCCGTGAAGGCTGGCGACTTGAGATCTCGTGAGATTCTCGAAGCGAAATCGTCTCGGAACTCATTGCTTTGGGCAAGCATCTCCAGAGGCATGAACCCGCCTCGGTACCAGTCATCGACGTCGTGGATCGAGTAGGCAACGTCGTCCGCCCAGTCGACGATCTGAGCCTCAAAACTCTGTTTGTGAATTCGAGCGGCAGGGACGCCACGGCGCACCCACTCTTGTTCAGTTGACTCGGTGGGGAAGAAGCACCAGTGACCGTCGCTGCCCGGAACCCCGGGCTCGTTTCGACGGTACGGATATTTCACTGCGCCGTCGATGACCCCACGGGTGAGGTCGAGGCCTTCGAACGAACTGCTTTGGGTCAACGTCTTGACGGCCAGACGAAAACTCTGCGCGTTGCCGTTGTAGCCGCCGACCTCGTTCACGCCGTCTAGACCCCACGCACGAGCGACCTTGTCCAAGCCGACGTTCAGTTCCTCCTCGCCGATGTGGCCGAAAGGCGGATGGCCCAGGTCATGGAGAATCGCGGATGCCTCGCAAAGATCCGGATCGGCGCCGAGATACTCGGCAAGCCGGCGAGCAACCTGTGCAACTTCGATCGAATGAGTCAGTCGAGTGCGGAAGAAATCCGCCTCACCAGGCGTAACCACCTGCGTCTTCCCTTGAAGGCGCCGGAAGGCAGACGTGTGTACTAGGCGATCGTGGTCTCGAGCAAAACGTGATCGCCGGTCATCCGGATCCTTCTCCTCATAGCGGCGTGCCTTGTCCTCATCGGTATAGATGGCAGGGACCGCACCACCTGCCCCGGGGCTCATTCCGCGAAGAGGAGGTGCCTGCCGATGCGCTCGAGTTCCGTGCGCGGCAAGTCGACCAGCTCTCGTGCGCGTTCAACTGCTTCTTCGTCGATCTCAGCGGCCAACGATTCAGCAGTTGAGTCTGAAAGCCACATCTCGCTGAGGTTCGCGCTCAATCGGAAGGAGTCAACCGCCCGCGTGAACCCGCGACAGATTTCGCGGCTTCGAACTGAAAGGTCATAGTCGCTCCCGAAGGTCAGGCCGGTGCCGTCGAGGATGCCGGCACGCACAAGGACAAGGGCGGCAGGTTCCAAGGCCCAGGACTTCACTCGGCCCCCCGCCAGGAACACGATTCGAAGGACTAGATCAGCGAGGGCGTTCGGATCTCTTGCCACGACAACGGTCGTCTGGCGCCTCGGTGTGCTCGTCGGCTGTTCAAGAACGGCGGCCATCTCAATCCCTCCTCTGGTACCTCTCGCCATGCCTCGATCATGCGACCGGCTCGGCACCGAGTCCGAAACCTCGCTCAGCCCAGCGCCTTCCGGAACCATGTCAAAGCCCTCGGACGGCTCCTGGCTGCCGGGATCCTGGTCTCTCGACGCGAGTCCATCCGGCACCATAGCGAACATATGTTCTATCAGACTCGGGCGCCTCCGAGAACCCGGTGGGCGTCCTGGCCACGCCGCTGCCACCCGCTGCTGGGTTTCGCGAGGCATCCCTCACGTCAGACGGCCACAGTTCGGCAAGTTCAACGAGCTCGCCGCGCGGGCGACGGCGGTCGTGATCGAGAACAGGCAGACCGCGTAACGCCGGGGCGGCGAGGTCGTACCGTCCGACGCCGCTGTTTTTATTCCTTGCCCGACATGAAGCTGCTGCACGCCGCTGACTTGCACGTCGATAGCCCGATGAGGGGTCTGGTTCAGTACGACGACGCCCCGACCGAGCGGCTGCGCCTCGCGACAAGAGGAGCGCTGACGAACCTCGTCGATCGTGCGATCGAGGAGCAGGTCGACGTTGTTCTCTTTGGCGGCGACATCTTCGACGGCAACTGGGCCGAGTACACAACGGGCGTTTTCTTCGTCCGCGAGATGGGGCGACTGCGCGCGGGCGGGATCGAGGTCGTGGTCGTGTGGGGTAACCACGACGCTGAGTCGAAGATGACGAGGTCGATCCGCTATCCGGAGAACGTCAACATCCTCGACACTCGCAAGCCCGAGACAATCGAGTTCGAGTCGATTGGCCTCGCGGTGCACGGCCAGGGTTACGCGACGCCGGCAGTGCTCGACGACCTGTCGCTCGCCTATCCGGTTCCAGTGAGCGGCATGACCAATGTCGGACTGCTGCACACGTGCGCCGGAGGTCGGAACGGTCACGAGCCATACGCACCCTGCTCTGTCGACCGGCTTGCATCGCACGGATACGAGTTCTGGGGTCTCGGTCACGTCCATCGGTACGAGGTGCTCAGCACCGATCCGCTGATCGTGTTCCCAGGCAACCTCCAGGGGCGCGGGTGGAGGGAGACGGGGGCGAAGGGGGCAGTGCTCGTCGAGATCAACGAGTTCGGCGGCACGACTTTCGAGCCTATCCACGTCGACGTCGTGCGGTGGGAGACGCTGACGGTCGACGTCAGCGACTGCTTGACTCGCAACGATGTCGGCGCGCAAGTCGCGGACGCTGTTCGAGGAGCTACCGCTCAGATCGACGATCGCCTCCTTGCGGCGCGCGTGGAGGCGATCGTCGATCTG
>Ga0070731_10000457_pt1 | contig 56102 bp, 55 predicted proteins | sample Coa_R1_2_FD_66448 | JGI IMG/M metagenome (GOLD analysis project Ga0070731, IMG submission 66448) | Surface soil microbial communities from Centralia Pennsylvania, which are recovering from an underground coalmine fire - Coalmine... | ecosystem: Environmental > Terrestrial > Soil > Unclassified ... | reverse complement strand
CTTGGCGGCCTTGTCGAGCAGGGAAACGAAGTTCTCGTTCCACTCCGCGACGCGGCGCTCGGCGGCCTTGGTCAGTTCGGTGCCGGTCTGCGTCGACACTTCGTACACGCTCTTGGAGTAGGCGATGGCCTTCTCGATGGCCGGCTGGGCAAAGGTGCTTTGCAGGTTCACCAGCTCCTGCGTGTCCTTCGCCCCGGCCAGCGCGCGGGTGTTGGCGATCGTGTCTTCGAACGCGGCCTTGACGGCATTGGCGTTCAGGCTGACAAACTTCTCGACCGCGGCGAACTGCGAGCTCGCCAGGGCAAGGAACGCATCGATATTGGCCTTGTTCGCGGCCTGGATCTGCTCAGGGGTTACGTACATTTGAATCTCCTTAATATTAATAGTCGGTTGAATGATCGGTTAAGCAATCTTTTGGGCGCTTTGTGCGCCGCAGCAAAGTGAATTCTACCCCTGAGACGCTAGTAGTCAACAGTTTTTTGCAGTGCACCATAAACAGTTGATGTATCGCACAAAGGTGGGGCAGGGAATGCCCCGGAATGTATCAACCGGTGCGGATCGATATAAAAGTTAGGGCTTGCTAACAAATCATGGACCGTCACCAGCATGAACAGCATCCGGCCCGCCTTTGGTGGGTATTGGCCGGGCTGACGGTCGTCTGGGGTTTCAACTGGACGGCGATGAAGGTGGCGATTTCGGAGATCGCGCCCTTCACCTTCCGCACACTCTGCCTGGGTGCTGGCTCCGGCCTGCTGTTCGCGTTCCTGCGTGCGAGCGGCCAGCCGCTGGCGATCCCGCGTAGCCAGTGGAAGCGGCTTGTCCTGATCGCGTTCTTCAGCATCACCTGCTGGAACACCCTGGTGGTGTTCGGTCTCGCGCACATCCCTTCCGGCCGCGCAGCCATCCTCGCCTACACCATGCCTGCATGGGCGATCCCGCTCTCGGTGCTGATCCTCGGCGAGCGCGTCACCCCGCGCAAGTTGCTCGGTCTCGCGCTCGGTATGGCCGGGATGGCGCTGCTGGTGTGGGACGAGTTCGCGCGCCTGCAGCGCGCGCCGCTGGGGGCGTTGCTCGTGCTAGCCGCCGCTTTTACGTGGGCGATCGGCACGCTGCTGCAGAAAAAGTACCCGGTGAAAGCGCCGCTGCCGGCCTATACCGCGTGGATCATGCTGCTGGGCGGCGTGCCCATCTACCTGGGTGCGCTGGTGTTCGAGGATTTCGGCAAGCTGGGCGAGGTAGGGCTGCGTCCGCTGCTTGCCGTCGCCTACAACGTCCTGTTCGCCTTCGCCTGGGGGCACTGGGCGTGGATCAAGCTCGCCACCTCCATGTCGGTCACGGTGTTTTCGCTCAGCATGCTTGTGATCCCAGTGGTCGGGGTTTTCAGCGGCATGCTGTTTCTCGGCGAGCAGCCCGGCTGGGCGGAATACCTGGCGCTCGCCCTCGTGCTTGGGTCGCTCGCCACCGTCGTCGTGCCGCCGAGGAAAGTTACTTAGGACGTTGCAGCGCGCGCCCGAGGAATGCGCGCGGGGTCCCAATGGCTTGCCGCCCATTCCAGCAGCTCGTCGGCAACCAGGCCCGCAGGCACGGCCATGCCCAGGAACTCGAGTGCCGCCGGAATGTCATCGGGCCCTGCGTCGGCTGCATGCGTTTGCTTTGAAAGTTTCTCGCCGGCGCTGTTCGTGGCAACGGGCGTGTGGAGGTAGCGCGGCGTCGCCACGCCAAGCAACCGTTGCAGGTGGATCTGCCGCGCAGTCGAATCGAGCAAGTCTGCGCCGCGCACTACGTCGGTCACGCCCTGCGCGCCGTCGTCCACGACCACCGCAAGCTGGTAGGCGAAGACGCCGTCCGCGCGCAGCAGCACGAAATCTCCGACCTCGGCTTCGACGGACTGCGCGATTTCGCCTTGCACCCTGTCGCTGAAGCGGATCGTCGCCGCATCTGTACGTACGCGCACGGCGCGCGCGGATTTCCCAGCCGGAATGCCTTCGCGGCAGGTTCCGGGATAGATGCGCGAGCCGTCGATCGCGAGCGCCGAATCTTCCAGTTCCCCGCGCGTGCAGGCGCATGGATAGCTGCGAGCCCCGAGCTTCCGGAGCGCATCCTGATAAAGATGCAGCCGTGCGCTTTGGTAGATGACGGGTCCGTCCCACACCAGACCGAAGGCCTCCAACTGGCGCAGTATCGCGTCAGCTGCGCCGGGGATGACCCTGGGCCGGTCGAGGTCTTCCATCCGCAAAAGCCAGCGACCGCCGGCGCGGCGGCAGTCGAGCCAGCTCGCCAGTGCGGCGACCAGCGAACCGAAATGCAGCGGACCAGTGGGCGAAGGCGCGAAACGACCGACGTAAGACATGCTCGCTTGAAGCGATGGCTGTTGCCCCAATATACACTGCAGCTTTTACGCGAAAGGACTCCGGCAATGGCGACGATCGAACTGACCAAAGACAACTTCGAACAGACGATAAATAACAATCCGATCGTCATCCTCGACTTCTGGGCGCCCTGGTGCGGCCCCTGCCGCGGTTTCGCGCCGGTGTTCGAAAAGGCCTCCGAATCGCACCCGGACGTGGTCTTCGCCAAGGTGAATTCCGACGAACAGCAGGAGCTGGCCGGCTCGTTCAACATCCGCTCGATCCCGACGCTGATGGTGTTCCGCGAGAAGGTGATCCTGTTCCAGCAGGCGGGCGCGCTGCCGGGCCAGGCGCTGGAGCAGGTGCTGACGCAGGCGAAATCGCTCGACATGGCGAAAGTCCATGCCGAGATCGCGGCGCAGAACGCGGCCGAGGCAGCGGCGCCGGGCGCGGCCGCCAAGGGCTGAGCCCATGATCGAAGTCAGGCGCGGCGGCGAGCGCGGCCATGCCGAGCACGGCTGGCTTGATTCCTGGCACTCGTTCTCGTTCGCCGATTATCACGATCCCGCGCACATGGGATTCAGCGCACTGCGCGTGATCAACGAGGATCGCATCCAGCCCGGCACCGGCTTCGGCACCCACGGCCACCGCGACATGGAGATCATCAGCTATGTGCTGGAAGGCGCGCTCGGGCACAAGGATTCGATGGGCACCGGCTCGACCATCGTCCCCGGCGACGTGCAGCGCATGAGCGCGGGGCGCGGCGTGCAGCACAGCGAGCAGAATCACGACAAGGCGGGGGTCACGCACTTCCTGCAGATCTGGATCGAGCCGAACGTGCGCGGCATCGCGCCCGGCTACGAGCAGAAGCATTTCGATGCCGCGTCCAAGCGCGGCCGGCTGCGCCTCGTCGCTTCGCCCGACGGCGCGGAAGGGTCGGTGATGATTCACCAGGATGCGCGCATCTACGCCGGCCTTTTCGATGGCGCCGAGCGCGCGTCGCAGCCGCTTGCCGCTGGGCGCAAGGCCTACCTGCACGTCGTGCGTGGCAAGATCGTGGTGAACGGCACGCCGCTCGCCGCGGGCGATGCGCTCAAGATGACCGAGGTCTCCGAGGCCGTGCTGGAAAAGGGCGCAGCCGCCGAAGTATTGTTCTTCGACCTGCCCTGAGAAAGGAATGCCATGGACACCGGAATTTCCGCCAAGGACCGCGCCGCAACCGCCAAAGGCCTGTCGCGGCTTCTCGCGGATACCTACGTGCTGTACCTCAAGACGCATAATTTCCACTGGAACGTGGAAGGCCCGATGTTCCAGACCCTGCACCAGATGTTCATGGACCAGTACACCGAAGCCTGGAACGCGGTCGACCCGATTGCCGAGCGCATCCGGGCCCTCGGTCACTATGCGCCGGGGGGCTACGGGCAATTCGTCAAGCTCGCCACCATCGAGGAAGCCGACGGCGTGCCCAAGGCGGAAAAAATGGTGCGCGAGCTGATCGAAGGGCAGGAAGCGGTCGTCCGCACCGCGCGCTCGGTGCTGCCGCTGGCCGAGAAATCCAACGACCAGCCGACGCTTGACCTGCTTACGCAACGCCTCGATATCCATGAAAAGAATGCCTGGATGCTACGGAGCCTGCTGAAGAAGTAGTATTGCCGCCATGAGCGGCACGCGCATCGAGAAGGACTCCTTCGGGACGATCGAGGTTCCGGCAGAGCGACTGTGGGGCGCGCAGACCGAGCGCAGCCGGCGGTTCTTTCGCATTTCCAGCGAGCGTATGCCGCTCAGCGTGATCCACGCGCTCGCCCTCGTGAAGCGCTCGGCGGCGCGCGTCAACGCATCTCTCGGCCTGCTCGACGCGAAGAAGGCGGAAGCGATCGCGCGCGCCGCCGACGAAATCCTCGCCGGTCGGCACGACGAGGAATTTCCGCTGGTGGTCTGGCAGACCGGTTCGGGTACGCAGTCGAACATGAACGTCAATGAGGTGATCGCCAACCGCGCCTCCGAGATCATGGGCGGCGAGCGCGGGCCGAAACGGCTGCTGCATCCGAACGACGACGTCAATCTCGGGCAGTCCTCGAACGACGTCTTCCCGACCGCGATGCACGTCGCCGCCGCGCGCGCGCTCCAATCCGAGGTGATTCCCGCGCTTGACCGCCTGTGCGCGGCGCTCGCCGCCAAGCGCGACGTCTTCGCGGCGATCGTCAAGATCGGCCGTACGCACCTGCAGGATGCGACGCCGCTGACCCTCGGTCAGGAATTCTCCGGCTACGTGGCGCAGCTCGAGCAATCGCGCCGCGCCCTGGACGCGGTCCTGCCCGGCCTCTACCAGCTCGCCATCGGCGGCACCGCGGTCGGCACCGGGCTGAATACGCACGCGGAATTCGGCCAGCGCGCGGCGACGGAGATCGCGCGCGTGGCGCGCCTGCCGTTCGAACCCGCGCCCAACAAGTTTGCCGCGCTCGCCGGGCACGAGGCGCTGGTATTCGCGCACGGCGGGCTGAAGACGCTCGCGTCGTCGTTGACGAAGATCGCCAACGACGTGCGCCTGCTCGCTTCCGGGCCGCGTTCCGGGATCGGCGAGATCTCGCTGCCGGAAAACGAACCCGGCAGCTCGATCATGCCGGGGAAGGTCAATCCGACCCAGGCCGAGGCGATGACGATGCTGTGCGCGCAGGTGTTCGGCAACGATGTCGCGCTCAATATCGGCGGCGCCTCGGGCCACTTCGAGCTGAACGTCTACAAGCCGCTGATCATCCATGCTTTCCTGCAGAGCGCGCGGCTGCTCACCGACGGCATGGCGAGTTTCGAAGAACATTGCGCGCGCGGCATCGTGCCGAACAAGGACCGCATTAGCGAGTTGCTCTCGCGTTCGCTCATGCTGGTGACCGCGCTCGCGCCCCACATCGGCTACGACCGGGCCGCCGAGATCGCCAAAAAGGCGCACAAGGAAGGCAGCACTCTGCGTGAGGCGGCTGCCGCGCTCGGCTACGTCAAGGAACAGGACTTCGACCGTTGGGTGCGTCCCGAGGATATGGTTTGAATCAGGTCGTCGTTCTCGTCTCGGGCCGGGGCAGCAATTTGCAGGCGATCCTCGACGCGGGTATCCCGGTGTCTGCAGTGATCAGCAACGTCGCCAGCGCCGGCGGGCTCGCGATCGCGGCGAAGGCGGGCATTCCGGCCAAAGTCGTCCCGCACAGGGATTTTCCCTCGCGGGATGCCTTCGACGACGCGCTCGCCGGGGAGATTGACGGCTTCCAGCCGAAATTGGTAGCGCTGGCCGGGTTCATGCGCGTGCTGACCCCGGGATTCGTGCAGCGCTACGCGGGCAGGCTGATCAACATCCATCCGTCGCTGCTGCCCGTGTTTCCCGGGCTGGACACCCATCAGCGCGCACTTGACGAGGGCGTGAAGATACACGGCTGCACGGTACACTTCGTCACGACGGACCTCGATCACGGACCGATCGTGGCCCAGGCTGCGGTTCCGGTCCGACGCGATGACACTGCAGAATCCCTGGCGGCGCGCGTGCTATCCCGGGAGCACATCGTGTATCCGCGCGCCATCGGCTGGTTCCTGGACGGCAGGCTGGTCGTCGAAAACGGTCTCGTCCACGTTAAGGGAAATGATGCGCAACTACTTGGTCCTGACAGTACTTAGCCTCGCTTCCGCGGTTGCTGCTGCGGCGCCGCCGCAGAAGATCGAGATCGTCTATGAAGTATCGCGTAATGACCTGGTCCTGGCGGAGGTGACCCAGCGCCTGGAGCACGACGGGCACTCCTATCGTTTGACCGAAACCACCAAGGGCAGGGGGCTGCTTGCGCTGCGCGGTGATGCAGACCGCGCCAGCCAGGGCATGGTCGCGGGCGACGGCCTGCGTCCCGCGAAATTCGAAGACAAGCGCAGCGGACGGGACTCGCTGCATGTGGAATTCGACCCTGCTTCCAAGACGCCGACGCTGCAGCAGCAGGATCAGCTCAGCTTGATGTGGTCTTTTGCCTTCGCGCCGCCACGCGCAGCGGCGGCGGTAAGCGTGGCCGACGGCAAGCGCGTGACGTCCTATACCTACCAGCCGGCGGGGCGGGAGCGCGTAAAGACTCCGGCGGGCGAATTCGAAGCGCTCAAGTTCGTCAAGCGCAGGGACAATCCGAAGGACAAGGTCACCGAGGTGTGGTTCGCCATAGACCGGCAGAACATTCCGGTCCGTATCCTCGTGGTCGACAAGGACGGCAATCGCATCGATACGCTGGCCGCGAAAATATCGGCGCAGTGAAGCCCCGCATTGAAATCGCGCCTTGAAACCCTCTAGGGCTCTGCTTGCGCAGGCGGTAACTGCGCTGGCGGAACTGCTCGAATTCTCCGGCCCGGCGGACCAGGCGCTCTCCGCCTATTTTCGCAGTCATCGCAATCTCGGCCAGCAGGACCGTGCTTTCATTGCGGAGACGGTATTTGCCGTGCTGCGGCGCAAGCGTTCTCTGGAGGCGGCAGCGGGCAGCGCGACGCCGCACGATCTCGCGATCGCCGCGCTGGTCCGCGTCTTCGGCCTGTCCGGGCGGGCGCTCGAGGGTGAAGCCGGGCTCGTGACGCGGATCAAGTCGGCGGCAAGCCGGGATTTCGCGGCGGCGGTGCAGGCCGACCTGTCGGACTGGCTCTGGCAGCGCCTGACTGCCGAATATGGTTCCGAAGAAGCAATGGCGATCGCCCAGGGGCTGCTCGGCCCCGCACCGCTGGATCTGCGGGTCAACCTGGCCAGGCTCCCGCGCGGCGAGGCGCTGGCGCGGCTGGATCTGGAGGCCTCGCCCACGCCATATTCGCCGGCAGGAATCCGACTCAAGGGGAAGCCGCAGATCAACCGCCACGCGCTGTTCCTCGACGGTTCGGTCGAGGTGCAGGACGAGGGCAGCCAGCTGCTCGCTTACCTGGTTGCGCCGCGGCGCGGGGAGATGGTGGCGGACTTTTGCGCGGGCGCCGGCGGCAAGACGCTGGCGCTTTCGATGCTGATGCACGGTACCGGCCGCGTCTACGCGATGGACGTATCCGGCAAAAGGCTGCGCGAGCTCGCGCCCCGCGCGGCGCGGGCCGGGATTTCAAACGTTCACCCCATCGTGCTTTCGGGCGAAGGCGACGTGCGCGCCAAGCGCCTCAGCGGCAAGCTCGACCGCGTGCTGGTGGACGCGCCCTGCAGCGGCTTCGGCACGCTCAGGCGCAATCCGGACCTCAAGTGGCGCCACGACGCGAGCGACGTCGCGGAGCTGGCGGCCAAGCAATTGCGGATATTGGTGGCCTCCGCAAAGCTCCTCAAACCCGGTGGTCGGCTCGTCTACGGGACCTGCAGCATCCTGTCCGAGGAGAACGAGGCGGTCGCCGAGCGTTTCGCGGCGGAACATCCGGAGTTCAAGCCGCTGTCCTGCGCGGAGTTGCTCGCGGCGCAGCGCATCCCGGTCGATACGGGCGAACGGCTGCGGCTGTGGCCGCACCGTCACGGCACCGACGGTTTTTTCGCCGCCGCGTTCGAGCGGACGGCGAGCGGATCGTGAGCGTCAGAATTCCGCGTGCAGCCGTATGCCATAGACGCTCACGGGGCCGCGATCCGCGTTGTACGCTGGATTGACGATGCGCTGGGCATCCGCCGTCAGCCAGAGATGGCGGTTCACGTTCAGGGCGTAATAGGCCTCCAAGGTCTGCTCCGGACGGTAGTTGATGCGGCCGTCGCCGATGAAGCCGTCAATGCCGCCCATGTTGAGGTATGCAACGTGCGCTGCGGACAACCAGTTCCGGGCGTAGCCGACGCCGACGGCATCCTGCGGCCGGCTCCATCGCGGGCCCTTGACTATAGTGCCGAGCGAAACCGAACTGTCGGTGGCGGTATAGCTGAAAACTTCCGTCCGGCCATCCGATTTCATGCCGCGGACGAAGATGCCAACGTCGTCCGCGAGGCTTTGTTCGACGCTTGCGCCAATGCCGACCTTCGTATTCGGCCGCCGCACCCAGCATAAATCCGGGGCGTTCGCATTGCCCGAGTTGTAATTGAAACTGCTGCAGGCGGCGGCATTGTTTGCTGGATTCGTAAGGAAGGCGTTTATTGCGTCGTTCCAGCTTCCCATGTCCTCGACATTGCGGTAGGCGAGCACGCGCAGCTTGCCAGCGCGGCCGTAGAACTCGTGCTTGCGCTCGATCTCGATTTGGTCGCCGTGGAAGTTCATGAAGGAGTAATTGAGGCTGAGCTGGTTCGGGTTGCGCGGTCCAATGAATCGGCCGGCGCGGATTGCCCATTCGTCGTAGTAGTACTCGCCCGCGATGCCCCAGGTGTAACCGCGCGCGTCGGCGGCGAAGTCGTAAGCGGCATAGGTGAGGAAGTTCATGTTGATGAACTGCTGCCGCACGTCGCCTGCGTAGGCGTTCTTGTCGAACAGGTCGAGGATGCTCAGGTTGCCCGCGGTCAGGACGAATCGGCGGCTGTCGGTCGAGCCGGCGAGCTGCATCGGCCCGGATTCTACGGGGGTCGTTTCCCCTCCCAGGTTCCAGCTTTGTCTCAAGAACAGCCGCGCGCGATAGATTGTCGGCTTGACGGTGCCGTTCTTCTCCAGCTCCCCGTTCTGGATCGAGCCGCCGAGACCATGCAGCCCGGACAACGGCAACTCCGAGATGAGTTCGGGAACGAAGTAGAGTTCCCCGCCGCGCCATGCCCGCCAGCCGAGAAATGCCGTTGCCGAGGTGGTGAAGCTGCGTTCCTTCTCAGGGGACAGTGAATTCGGGCTGCCGTTGAGATCGGTATAGGCGGCAGAGAAGGGGCGCTTCTGCTGATAGATATACGTGAACTGCCCATAGGCGTTGCCCTGTTCTTCTGCGGGCGATTGCGCGAACGACGACAGGGCGGCGACGGCCAGAAGGCTGCCGGCCACGGTGACAAGCGTGCGCAAACGGCTGTCGATGTTCATGGCGGGAATGCATGAAACGCGGCGGCTAAAGTATCACAGCGGACATGGGCGAATTCCCCTCGTTTGCGCACGTCACCATTCTGTCATTCGATGTCCGGTGGGCTAGACTGTCTGAATGAACGAAAGCCAGACCGGCCGGCTGCTTGCCGACGCGTGGTCCGACTTCCAGGAGCCGGCGATCCTGTGGCAGGCCGGCACGCTCGCGCTATGCCTGATCGCGGCTTGGTGGCTGGCGCGGTTGCTGCGCTGGCGTGCGCCGGATGACAGTACCGACGCGCTCAAGCGCGGCGCGGCCGCGTTCCGCAGGCTGATTTTCCCGCTGCTCGCGATGCTGTTCCTGGTCGCCGGGCGTGCGGTGCTGGCCCACTGGCATAAGACCAACCTGCTGACGGTTGCGATCCCGCTTTTCGGTGCGCTGGCCGGCATCCGCTTCGCGGTCTATCTGCTGCGCCTCGCATTCGCGCACGGCGGCTGGCTGGAGGGCTTCGAGCGCTCGATTTCGACTCTGGTGTGGGTGGCAGTGGCCATGCACCTGACCGGGATACTGCCCGACATCGTCGAATGGCTCTCAGGAGTGGAATTCACCGCCGGCCAGCACACGCTGTCGCTCTGGATGCTGTTGAACGGCGCGTTCTGGGTATGCATCACTCTACTGCTCGCGATGTGGGCGGGTGTCGCCCTCGAGGCACGCCTGATGCGCGCAGAAACGCTGCACAGCAGCCTGCGCGCCGTGTTCGCGAGGCTGGGCAAGGCCGTGCTGCTGGTCGTTGCCGTTCTGGTCGTGCTGCCGCTGATTGGGGTGGATCTCACGGTGTTTTCGCTGTTCGGCGGCGCGCTCGGCGTGGGCCTGGGCCTGGGCCTGCAGAAAATCGTCTCCAACTATGTATCTGGATTTATCGTCCTGCTAGATCGGTCGATCCGGCTGGGCGACATGATTACCGCCGACAGCCACTATGGCGAGGTGACCCGGATCACGACCCGTTACGTGGTCGTGCGCTCCCTCACCGGCGTCGAGGCGATCATTCCAAATGACACGCTGGTGACCACCACCGTGCTCAATCATTCCTATTCCGACAAGCGGGTCCGGCTGGCGGTACGCGTGCAGGTGGCCTACCACACCGACATGGCCGAGGCTTTGAAGATACTGGTAGACGTGGCACGCAAGCATCCGCGCGTGGAGCGCACCCAGGAGCCAACCGCCCAGGTCGTCAATCTGGCGGATAGCGGGGTTGAGCTGGAGCTTGGTTTCTGGATCGAAGACCCGGAGCGCGGCAGCCAGAATGTGCGCTCCGACCTGAGCCTGGCCCTGCTGGCCGAGTTCCGTGCCCGCGGCATTGAAATTCCCTATCCGCAACGGGAGGTTAGGCTGGTAGGGGAGGCGCAGCACGAAAAATGACCCTCCGAAAATTGGGTTTTCCAGTAGAATTCGCCGCGCCTGCCCCAATATAACTAGACTAAAGGCGACCTAGGAACCCTATGTTATTCAACGGATTACTCGACCTTCCCTGGTGGGGCCTAATACTCGTCGCCCTCGCGCTGACGCACGTCACCATCGCGTCGGTCACCATTTACCTGCATCGCAACCAGGCGCACCGCGCGCTGGATCTGCACCCGGCGGTCGCCCATTTCTTCCGCCTGTGGCTGTGGCTCACCACCGGCATGGTGACCAAGGAGTGGACCGCGATCCATCGCAAGCACCACGCCAAATGCGAAACCGCAGATGACCCCCACAGCCCGCAGGTGCACGGCATCAATCGCGTACTCTGGACGGGCGTGTTGCTGTACGTGAAGGAGTCGCATTACCCGGAGACCATGGAGCGCTATGGCCACGGCACGCCGGAAGACTGGGTCGAGCGCAACGTCTACGCGCGCCACTCGGTACTCGGCCTCTGGCTGATGGGTGCGGTCAACATCGCGCTGTTCGGCGTGATTCCGGGCGCGATCATCCTGATTGCGCAGATCGCCTGGATTCCGTTCTGGGCCGCCGGCGTGATCAACGGCGTCGGGCATTTCTGGGGCTACCGCAACTGGGATGTTCCCTCGCCGGACGCGAGCCGCAACATCCTGCCGATAGGCGCATGGATCGGCGGCGAAGAATTGCATAACAACCATCACGCCTACCCGGCCTCCGCCAAGTTCTCGCTCAAGTGGTACGAGTTCGACCTCGGCTGGGGCTACATCTGCGCGCTGGAATCGCTCGGCCTGGCCACGGTGAAGAAAGTGGCGCCTACGCCGCGCTTCGCGGCCCCGAAGCCGGTGTGCGACGAGGAGACGCTGGAGGCAGTGATCGCCAACCGCTACGACGTGCTCGCGCGCTACGCCACTTCGCTCAAGCATACCTACCATCAGGAGCTCGAGCGCCTCGGCCACTGGTCCGCAGAAGCGGAATCGCTCAAGCCGGCAAAGCGCTACTTCGCGCGGTTGCAGCGGCTGACGGAACACGAGCGGGCGCGGCTTGCCGAAGCGGTCAAGAATTCCAAGGCCCTGGCGACGGCGATCGCAATGCGCGACGAACTTGTCGCGCTGTGGGCGCGGTCGAGCGATTCGCGCGCGCAGCTGCTCAAGCAGCTTCAGGACTGGTGTCACAAGGCCGAGAACAGCGGCGTGGTGCCGCTGGTGGAATTCAGCCACAGGCTGCGCCGCTACTCCTAAGCAGCGATAGTCATAAAAAAGCCCGCTCGCAGCGGGCTTTTTTCTTTCTGGCGGGTGCCGTTACTTCAGCTTGCCTTCCTTGTAGATGACGTGCTTCCTTGCCTTCGGATCGTATTTCATCATTTCGATCTTGTCGGGCTTGGTGCGCTTGTTCTTGGTGGTGGTGTAGAAGTGGCCGGTCCCGGCCGACGATTCGAGTTTGATTTTTTCGCGCATGGGAGGCTCCTCAGGCTGCCGCTTTCTTCTTGGCCTTGATCTCGGCGAGTACCGCCTCGAGGCCAAGCTTGTCGATGCGGCGTAGTCCCGAGGTCGAGACGCGCAGGCGCACCCAGCGGCTCTGGCTCTCCAGCCAGAAGCGGCGGTAGTGCAGGTTGGGCTGGAAGGTGCGTATGGTCTTGTTGTTCGCGTGCGAGACCAGATTGCCCTTCATCGGCTTTTTGCCGGTGACTTCGCAGATTCGGGACATTGCCAACTCCGGTGGGCGGTGCGGAAAAGGCGCGAATTATACGCGAAAACAGGCACTTCACAACAGCCCGCGCTCGGCGAAAGACAGCGCCTGGTTGCCGGCGACGACGAAGTGGTCGAGGACCTTGATCTCGACCAGCGCCAGCGCCTCCTTCAGGTTGCGCGTCAGCAGTTCGTCGGCCTGGCTGGGCTGGGCCACGCCCGACGGATGGTTGTGCGCGAAGATGACCGCGGCGGCATTTGCCTTCAGGCCGGCCTTGACGATTTCACGCGGATAGACCGAAGTCTGTGTCAGCGTGCCGCGGAACAGTTCGTCGAAGGAGATTACGCGGTGCTGGGCATCCAGCCACAGGCAGACGAAGACCTCGTGTTCGCGCTCCGCGATGGCAAGCCGCAGATAGTCGCGCACGGCGCCGGGGGAAGTAAGAGCGCTGGCCGAACGCAGGTCTTCCCTCAGGCAGCGGCGCGCGACCTCCATGACCGCGGCAAGCTGGGCGGTCTTGGCCGGCCCCAGGCCCTTGATGTTTTTCAATTTACCGGGAGAAGCGAACAGTCCCCCCAAGCCGTTCAGGCCCGCGAGCAGATCGCGGGCGAGCTCGACGGCGCTCTTGCCGCGAATTCCCGTGCGCAGGAATACCGCCAGCAGCTCGGCGTCGCTCAGGACGGCAGCGCCCTGCGACAGCAGCCGTTCGCGGGGCCGTTCCGCGAGCGGCCAGTCAGAAATGGCCATATTCCCCGTTTCCTCTACAATCCCCTTCCCTTAACGCCCGGGGCGGCACGACCGATGACCTTGAAGGGGAAGCGGATTTTGCTCGGCATGGCCGGCGGCATCGCCGCTTATAAGGCCGGCGAACTGGCACGCCTGCTGGGCAAGGCCGGCTGCGACGTGCGCGTCGCGATGACCGAGGCGGCCACCCGGTTCATCACGCCCGTAACGATGCAGGCGCTCACCGGGCAGACCGTCTGGACCGACCTTTGGGATCCGCGGGTCGCCGACAACATGTCGCACATCGAGCTATCGCGCGACCGCGACCTGATCCTGGTCGCGCCGGCGACCGCGGACTTCGTCGCCAAGGCTGCGCAAGGTCTCGCCGACGACCTGCTCTCCACACTGGTGCTCGCGCGCCGCTGCGGCCTGATGATGGCACCGGCGATGAACGTTGAGATGTGGGACAACCCGGCGACGCAGCGCAACCTGCGCACTCTGCGCGAGGACGGCGTAGTTTTCGCTGGTCCAGCGGCGGGCGACCAGGCCTGCGGCGAGACCGGCATGGGGCGCATGTTCGAGCCGGCTGACATCGTCGCCGAGGTCGAGGCGTTCTTCCAGCCCAAGGCGCTCGCTGGCAAGCGCGTGCTGGTGACCGCCGGGCCGACCGAGGAACCGATCGATCCAGTGCGCGTGATCACCAATTCCAGTTCCGGGAAAATGGGCTATGCGGTTGCACGCGCGGCGCGCGAGGCCGGCGCCAGCGTGACGCTGATCAGCGGGCCGGTCGCACTGGCCACGCCCGCGGGCGTGCAGCGGGTCGACGTGCGCAGCGCCCTGCAGATGTTCAACGAGGTCAAGGCGGCGGTGGGCGGCAGCGACATATTCGTGTCGGTCGCCGCGGTCAGCGACTGGAAGGTGAAGAATTCCTCGAAGCAAAAGATCAAGAAGGCGAACGGCAGCGCGCCGGTCCTCAAGTTGGAGGAGAACCCGGACATCCTTGCCTGGGTCGCGGCACGGAAAAATGCGCCGTTCTGCGTCGGCTTCGCCGCCGAGAGCGAGAAGCTGTCGGCCCACGCCAGGGAGAAACGGGTGAAAAAGGGCGTACCGCTGCTCGCCGCCAACCTCGCGCAGGAGGCGCTGGGCGCGGATGAAAATACGATCACGCTGTTCGATGCCCGCGGCAGCCACTCTCTGGGCCGCGGCCCCAAGATCGAGCTCGCGCGCAAGCTGATCGTGCACGTCGCGGGCATGATGCAAAAAGCGAAGCGCTAACTTGCGCAAGCTGGACGTAAAGATCCTCGATCCGAGGATCCGCGAATTGCTGCCCCAGTACGGCACGCCGGGCGCTGCGGGGCTCGACCTGCGCGCTTGCCTGGACGCGCCGCTTACGCTCCAGCCCGGCGACAGCCAGCTGGTGCCCTCCGGCATCGCCATCCACATCGGCGATCCGGGCTTTGCGGCGATCGTTCTGCCGCGCTCGGGGTTGGGCGCCAAGCACGGCATCGTGCTCGGCAACCTCGTCGGCCTGATCGACTCGGACTACCAGGGACAAGTGTTCGTTTCGGTGTGGAACCGCGGCGGCGCAGCGTTCACCGTCCAGCCGATGGACCGCATTGCGCAGCTTGTGGTGGTACCGATACGGCAAGTGGAATTCAACATCGTCGGGGAATTCGCCTCCTCGAGCCGCGGCGCCGGTGGCTTCGGCAGTACCGGCAAAAGCTAAGCCAGGGAGTCGGCCCAGATGTTGCGGGCCCAGTCCCAGGCAAGCGCGCCTTCGGCCTCGCTGCGCGCCGCCGAGGCTCCGCCCGAGCCGGGAACAATCCTCAGCGTCTGTTGACGCCGCTCCCACGCATGCACGGATGAAATGCGCACGGCCTCTTTCTCCGAGACAAAGCTGTAGCAGGTGCTGAGAGCTTTCGGTTCCGGGGCCGGCGCCCGCCCATTGAGGATCTCGATGATCGCGGCGGCGGCGAGCTTGCCCTGGCCGTTCGCCATGCTGGCGGACTTTGGCATCGCGGGCGCGGCGAGCGTCGCGTCGCCCAGCACGTGCACGCCTGGCACGGCTTTCGATTCCATGCTGCGCCAGTCCACATCGCACCAACGGTTATTGTGCGTAATCAGTCCCGCCTTCATCGCAATGTCGCCCGCCCGGTGCGGCGGCAGAACGTTCAGCACGTCGCCTTTGACGTCCTCCACTTCGAGATTCACGATCCCCGCCGCGGGATCGACGCCGATCGCCCTGGAATTGGCCCGGTACTCGATGATGCCGGGATAGAGTTCCATCCACGCCTTCCTGAACTGCGGCCCTTCGGAGGTGAGGTCCGGATTGGCATCCAGCACCAGCACCTTGGCGTGCGGTTTCGCCCGCGCAAAATAGGCTGCCACCAGGCTCGCCCTTTCGTACGGAGCCGGCTGGCAGCGATAAGGCGCGAGCGGGACGGAAATGACGAAAGTTCCGCCATCGCGCATCTCCTCCAGCTGGCGCCGCAACGCGACGGTCTGCGCGCCGGCCTTCCAGGCGTGCAGCACGCGGCCGGCATTCATGGCTTCTTCGTAGCCCTGGACTTCGCTGAAAATAAAATCGATCCCGGGCGACACGACCAGGCGGTCGTAACTCAGATCGCCGCCGTGCCCCAGCCTGACGATTTTCTTCGCCGCGTCTATCGTTACCGCCTCGTCGCTCACGACCTGCACCCCATGGCGGCGCAGGCCGTCGTAGCCGTGGCGCACCTCGTCCATGGGCGTGAAGCCCGCGAGCACCAGGTTGGACATCGGGCAGGAGGTGAAAACATCCGCGCGCTCGACCAGCACCACCTCGATCGCAGGACCCCACAGGCGCAGGTACTTCGCCGCGGTGGCGCCGCCGAAGCCGCCGCCGATCACCACCACGCGGGCCTTCGCGGGCGCCGCGCTGGCGCAGCTGGCGAGTGCCGCCGCGCCGGCAAGCTTGAGGAAGCCCCTGCGCTTCATTGCCATACCTAGCGCTTCTGCGAGGCGAACCAGGCGGCCATCGCTTCAATCTGCGGCTCGGCATAACCCCTGGCGATCTGCTGCATCACGGTCGAGGGCCGCCGGCCTTCGCGGAAGTCCGCCATCTGCTTGACGATGTATTCCTTCGGCTGTCCGGCGAGCGGCGCCAGGTCCTTGGTCACGGGCCGGCCCTCCGTGCCGTGGCAGATGGCGCAGCCGGCGGCGAGATTGCGCCCGGTGATCCCGGGTTCCTGCGCTGCGGCGTTGGACAAACCGGCCAGGCATGCCGCCAGGGCGGCGATTTTGCGCCTCAGGCGACCGGTTCCGCAGCGGCGGGAGGGGCTGCGGGCGCCTGCTCCTCGAAACGCAGCACGATTTTGTCGCCTTCGCCAACGTCGATGGTGACCTTGCCGCCGTGCACCAGCTTGCCGAACAGCAGTTCGTCGGCCAGGGCGCGGCGTATCGTGTCCTGGATCAGGCGCGCCATCGGGCGCGCGCCCATCAGCGGGTCAAAGCCTTTCTTCGCCAGGTGCTCCTTGAGCGCCTGCGTGAACTGCGCCTCGACTTTCTTCTCCGTCAGCTGCTCCTCGAGCTGCATCAGGAACTTGTCGACGACGCGCAGGATGATCTCGGGCGACAGCGCGCCGAACGAGATCACCGCATCCAGGCGGTTGCGGAACTCCGGCGTGAAGGTCTTCTTGATGGCCTCCATCTCGTCGCCGGCCTTGACCGAATCCGTGAAGCCCATCGTGTTCTTGGCCAGTGATTCGGCGCCCGCGTTGGTGGTCATCACGATCACCACGTTGCGGAAATCCGCTTTCCTGCCGTTGTTGTCCGTCAGCGTGCCGTGGTCCATCACCTGCAGCAGGATATTGAAGATGTCCGGGTGCGCCTTCTCGATCTCGTCGAGCAGCAGCACCGCATAGGGCTTCTTGCTGATCGCCTCGGTGAGCAGCCCGCCCTGTTCGAAGCCGACGTAGCCCGGGGGCGCGCCGATGAGCCGGCTCACCGCGTGCCGCTCCATGTACTCGGACATGTCGAAGCGGATCAGCTCGATGCCCATGCAGTAGGCGAGCTGGCGGGCAAGCTCGGTCTTGCCGACCCCGGTCGGGCCGCTGAACAGGAAGTTGCCGATCGGCTTCTGCGGGTTGCCGAGACCGGACCGCGCCATCTTGATGGCCGACGCCAGTGCCTCGATCGCCTTGTCCTGGCCGAACACCACGGCCCGCAGGTCGCGGTCCAGGTTGGCGAGCGCGCTGCGGTCGTCGGTGGAGACGCTGCGCGGCGGGATGCGCGCGATCTTGGCGATGATGTCCTCGATTTCGGTCTTGCCGATGACCTTCTTCTGCTTGGCCTTGGGCGCTATGCGCTGCGCGGCGCCCGCTTCGTCGATGACGTCGATCGCCTTGTCGGGCAGGTGCCGGTCGTTGATGTACTTGGCCGACAGCTCGGCCGCCGTCGTGAGCGCGTTCACCGTGTACTTGATGCTGTGGTGCGCCTCGAAGCGCGACTTCAGGCCTTTGAGGATCTCGATGGTTTCCTCGATCGAGGGCTCGACCACGTCGATTTTCTGGAAGCGCCGCGTGAGCGCGTGATCCTTCTCGAACACGCCGCGGTATTCGAGATAGGTGGTGGCGCCAATGCATTTCAACTGGCCATTGGAGAGCGCCGGCTTTAGCAGGTTGGATGCGTCCAGCGTGCCGCCCGAGGCGGCGCCGGCGCCGATGACCGTGTGGATCTCATCGATGAACAGGATTGCGTTCGGATTGTCCACCAGCTGCTTGAGCACCGCCTTGAGGCGCTGCTCGAAGTCGCCGCGATACTTGGTGCCGGCCAGCAGCGCGCCCATGTCGAGCGCGTAGACGGTGGACTTTTCCAGCAGGTCCGGCACGCTGCCCTCGACGATGCGCCGCGCCAGGCCTTCGGCGATGGCGGTTTTGCCCACGCCGGCCTCGCCGACCAGCAGCGGGTTGTTCTTGCGCCGGCGGCACAGCGTCTGGATCACGCGCTCGATTTCCCTGTCGCGGCCGATCAGCGGGTCGATCTTGCCGGCGAGCGCCTGGGCGTTCAGGTTCTGGGTGTAGTTGTCGAGCGGGCTGTTGGCCGTCTCCGCCGGGTTTTCCTGCTCGGTCTCGGCCTCGCCCTTGCCCTGGTGAGGCTGCGCCGTCTTGGTAATGCCGTGCGAGATGTAGTTGACGACGTCCAGCCGCGTGATGCCCTGCTGCTGCAGGAAATACACGGCATGGGAATCCTTCTCGCCGAAAATCGCCACCAGCACGTTGGCGCCGGTGACTTCCTTCTTGCCCGAGGACTGGACGTGCAGGATGGCACGCTGGATGACGCGCTGGAAGCCGAGCGTCGGCTGCGTGTCCACCTCGCGGTCGGCGGCGATGCGCGGGGTCTGCTCGGTAATGTGCTGCGTCAGGCTCTTGCGCAGCTCGTCCATGTTGGCGCCGCAGGAGCGCAGCACTTCCGCCGCGGTCGGGTTGTCCAGCAGCGCGAGCAGCAGGTGCTCCACCGTGATGAACTCGTGGCGCTTCTGCCGCGCCTCCACGAATGCCATGTGCAGGCTGACTTCGAGCTCTTGGGCGATCATGCTAGGTTTCCTCCATCACGCATTGCAGCGGATGCTGGTGCTTGCGTGCATAGGCCGCGACTTGCTGGACTTTCGTCGAGGCCACGTCGCGCGGATAGACGCCGCAGACCCCCATGCCCTCGCGATGGACTTTGAGCATTACCTGGGTCGCCCGCTCCCGGGTCATGCCGAAGAATTTCTGCAGCACCAGCACGACGAACTCCATCGGCGTGTAGTCGTCGTTGAGCAGCAAAACCTTGTACATCGGCGGAAGTTTTACCTTCGCCTTTTTCGCTTCGAGTACCGAGTCGTCTTTGTGTTGCATGCATGTGGTAATCGACCGTTTCCATCCTAATCAATGCGCTCCGGGAGCGCAAATGCCCCGGCGGGGGCCCTTGACGGGTGTTCGGAAGGCGCGTAAAAGCCGCCGAATGGCCCGGGCGGAAAGCCCGGTTTTGACAACAAAAGACGAGGGAAGGTTCGATGGCTATCGGTACCGTGAAGTGGTTCAACGACGCGAAAGGCTACGGGTTCATCACACCGGACGACGGCAGCGAGGACCTGTTCGCGCATTTTTCGGCGATCAACATGCAGGGCTTCAAGAGCCTGAAGGAAGGCCAGAAGGTGAGCTTCGACGTGGTGCAGGGCCCCAAGGGCAAGCAGGCCTCGAACATCCAGAAGACCTAGCCTCCGCAGACGTAAAAAAAGCCGCCCGAGGGCGGCTTTTTTTGGCGCTTTCGCGCGATCAGGCGGCGAGGGGGTCGATCACGGCGTTAAAAGTGGCGCTGGGACGCATCACCGCGCCGGCCTTGGCCGGGTTCGATGCGTAGTAGCCGCCGATATCGGCCGGCTTGCCCTGGACGACATTGATCTCGTCGACGATTTTCTTTTCGTTTTCGGCCAGCGTCTTGGCCAAGGGTGAGAAGTATGCCTTGAGTTCCGCGTCTTCATTCTGTGCGGCGAGCGCCTGCGCCCAGTAGAGGGCGAGGTAGTAGTGGCTGCCGCGGTTGTCCAGCTGACCCGTCTTGGGCGAGGGGGTCCTGCTGTTGTCGAGCAGCTTGCCGGTCGCCTCGTCGAGGGTCTTGGCGAGGATCATGGCCTTCTTGTTGTGGAGCTTGAAGCCGACGTCCTCCAGGGACACCGCGATGGCCATGAATTCGCCGAGCGAATCCCAGCGCAGGTGGTTTTCCTCGGTCAGTTGCTGCACATGCTTGGGCGCTGAGCCGCCGGCGCCCGTCTCGAACATGGCGCCGCCGGCCATCAGAGGCACGATCGACAGCATCTTCGCGCTGGTGCCCAGCTCCATGATCGGGAACAGGTCGGTCAGGTAGTCGCGCAGGATGTTTCCGGTCACCGAGATGGTGTCCTTGCCGCGGATCACGCGTTCCAGCGTGAAGCGCATCGCGCGCACCTGCGACATGATCTGGATATCCAGCCCGGTCGTGTCGTGGTCCTTGAGGTAGCGCCGTACTTTCTTGATCAGCTCGTTCTCGTGCGGACGGTATTCATCCAGCCAGAACACCGCCGGGGTGTTCGACTGCCGTGCACGCGTGACCGCGAGCTTGACCCAGTCGCGGACCGCGGCGTCCTTGGTCTGGCACATGCGCCAGATGTCGCCGGCCTCGACGTTCTGCTCCATCAGCACATGGCCGTCGTGGTTGTCGACGATGCGCGCCACGCCGTCCTCCGGGATTTCGAAGGTCTTGTCGTGCGAGCCGTATTCCTCGGCCTGCTGCGCCATCAGGCCGACGTTGGGCACCGTGCCCATGGTTTTCGGATCGAAGGCGCCGTTGGTCTTGCAGAAGTTGATGACCTCCTGGTAGATCCGCGCGAAGGTGGACTCGGGCAGCACCGCCTTGGTCTCGTACATCTTGCCATCCGGCCCCCACATCGTGCCGCCGGCGCGGATCATCGCCGGCATCGAGGCGTCGACGATGATGTCGTTGGGGTTGTAGAGGTTGCTGATCCCCTTGGCCGAATCGACCATCGACAGGCGCGGCCGCTTCGCCTCGCAGGCCTTGATGTCGGCCTCGATCTCCGCGCGCTTCGCCTCCGACAAGATCTTGATCTTCTCCAGCACGTTGGCGAAGCCGTTGTTGACGTTGACGCCGAGTTCGGCGAACAGCTTGCCGTGCTTGTCAAACAGGTCCTTGTAGAACACGCGCACCGCATGCCCGAACACGATCGGGTGCGAGACCTTCATCATCGTTGCCTTGACGTGCAGCGAAAACAGCAGGTCGTGCTTCTTGCAATGCTCGAGTTCCTTTTCAAAGAAGGCGCACAGGGCCTTCTTGCTCATGTACATGCTGTCGATCACCTCGTCCTCGAGCAGCGGAACCGCGGGCCGCAGGACAATGGTCTTGCCGCTCCTGGTGACGAGGTCCATGCGCACGTCGCAGGCGTGCGACACGGTCATCGATTTCTCGCCATGGTAGAAGTCGCCGGCATGCATGTGGGAGACGTGGGTGCGCGAGGCGATATCCCACTCGGCCATCGAATGCGGATTCTTGCGCGCGTAGCGCTTGACCGCGGCGGGGGCGCGCCGGTCCGAATTGCCCTCGCGCAGGACCGGATTGACCGCGCTGCCCAGCACTTTGGAATAGCGCACCCTGATCGTCTTTTCCGCGTCGTTCTTCGGATTCTCGGGATAGTCGGGCACCTTGAAGCCCTTGGACTGCAGTTCCTTGATCGCGGCGGTCAACTGGCCGACCGGGGCGCTGATGTTGGGCAGCTTGATGATGTTGGCGTCAGGCCTGAGCGTCAGCTTGCCGAGTTCCGCGAGATTGTTGGGGATGCGCTGCTCCGGCGTCAGGAAATCCGGGAATTCCCCGAGGATGCGGGCCGCTACCGAAATGTCGCTTTCCTCGATCTCGATTCCCGCCGGCCTGGTGAAGGCTCGCACGATGGGCAACAGGGAGTAGGTGGCGAGGCGGGGAGCTTCGTCAGTAAGCGTGTAGATGATCTTGGGTTTTGCGGTGGACACGGGAAATTGCCTTTGCAGAAGGTGCGGCGGCGCGAGAAAACCAATATTTTGCAGCAAAACCCTTGCCGGAACACTTCCCGCCGCCCAATGGAGCCGCTCCGCCACCACTGGTTTCAGATTGTTCAGCGCGGCGAGCGGCATGGTGATCGCATGCGTGATGGTGAAAGAGGTAACGACGTTCAATACGTTCCAGAATATTGGTCGGCTGCACGCAGCCGGCGCAATTCCGCCGCGGCGGCGCTGAATGTGGCAGCAAGCAGCGCAGGTCAGCATGTCCGGCAGATTTCATGCAATCGGGCACAGAGACAATCTTGCAAAAACAATGACTTACCGCGGTTTGATCGTAAATCTCCTTTTGTTTACAATGGCTTGCGTGGGGAAACCCGCGAGAGGGAGGCAGGACGGGGGAGGCCGGGAGGATCGGTCAATCGCTTGAGACTTCGCGTGTTTTTTTCTGCGGGAAATTCGGCGATTACTCGTTACGTCCCCCGTTCAAACATAACTATATCCAGGAGATAGAAATGACCAAGCTGCTGTCGATGATTGTCGCTGCCATGCTGGCGGCCGTGAGCGTGTCCGCGATCGCCCAGGACAAGATGGACAAGAAGGCCGACAAGATGGACAAGAAGGCCGACAAGATGGACAAGAAGGCCGACAAGATGGAGAAGAAGGCCGACAAGATGGACAAGAAGGCCGACAAGATGGACAAGAAGGCCGACAAAATGGACAAGAAGTAAGCTGTCGTCCGATGGAACAAGGCAGGGCGCGTCCCTGCCTTTTTCTTTTCTGAAGCCATGAGGAAAATTCTCTTCCTGCTGGCGCTCGCGATTCCGGGAGCCGCGCTCGCGGAGCTCCCCGCGGTGCAGCTTTCCACGGGCATGTATCTGATCCGCGCCGAGGTGGCGGACAGCATGGCTACGCGCATGGAAGGCCTGATGTACCGCAAATCCATGCAGCAGGGAGCGGGCATGGTATTCGTCTTCGACGAGAACGCGACACACTGCATGTGGATGAAGAACACCCTGATCCCGCTTTCGGTTGCGTTCATCGACGAGGCCGGCGAGATCATCAACATTGCCGAGATGCAGCCGCAAACCGAGGAAACGCACTGCGCGGCGCGCCCCGCGCGCTATGCCCTCGAGATGAACAAAGGCTGGTTCGCGCAGCGCGGCATCAAACCGGGCGCCAAGCTGCGCGGCCTCGAGAAACTCGCGCCACGCTAATGTCGGTGTCGGTGGTGGATGTCCGGGTGATGAGGGTGGCTGTGCTGCATGCGCACGTTTCAGCGATCGTTACGAACCTGCATGTGCAGTGGCAGATTTGCGTCGCCATGAAACTCCAGTTCTAACGCTTATCGCTTCGCCACTGGTAAAGGACGGTCATTGGCGAAAAAGTCTAAACTTGGGAAAATCCACCAGTTCGGAGCAGGGAGAACCCCATGAAAAGTCCACGTGTACAAACAATTCTTGCGATCCTGTGCGCAATATGCCTCCTGCCAATCTCCGCGGTAGCTCATACGGGGTTTGGTGCAACGATTGGATTCGTTTCCGGCTTTGGCCATCCCTTTGGTGGTGCTGACCATATGCTAGCAATGGTAGCGGTTGGGATTTGGGCGGCACAATTAGGCGGCAGGGCAATATGCGTGGTGCCCAGCGCCTTTGTGACAATGATGATGCTCGGGGGTGTCCTTGGCATATCCGGCGTTCCAGTTCCATACATCCAAGAGGGAGTATTGGTTTCGGTATTGGTCTTGGGCGTGTTTATCGCTGGAGCGCTTCGATTCCATTTGGCTATTTGCGCGATCCTTGCAGGCATTTTCGCCGTGTTCCATGGTCACGCGCACGGCGCCGAAATACCGTTGGCAAGTGGCGCTGCTTCATACAGCTTCGGGTTTGCATTGGCAACAGCGCTCTTGCATGCAGTTGGCATAGCCGCCGGAGTCGCCCTGCAAAAACTCAAGCTCGAAAAACTCACTCGTTTTGCGGGAATCGCTGTTGCGCTTGGCGGTGCCTTCCTGGCCATATCGCAATAGCGAGGCCTTCGCGCCCTGAATGTCCTCTTTGGGGCAGGCGGCCGGTCACGCCGGATCCCGAAAAAAGAAACGCGGCCAAAGCCGCGTTTCCTGGAGCTGGAGAGTTCCGGCCTAGAAGCCGCCGTGCGACTGCGCGGCCATGCAATAGAGCATCGGGATCGACAGCATGGTGTTGAAGCGCGAGGCCATCCCCGCCATTTTCGCGGCGGCGGCCTTCGCAGGGGCCTCGACGGTCACGATGCCGAGCACTTTCTTCTGATTCGGCCAGATGATGAACCACACGTTGAAGGCCATCACGAGCGCCATCCACATGCCTGTGCCGATCCAGCGGACGCCGGGCTGAAACGTCAGCGCCGGGGCGATGTAGTCATTCATCGCCGCGAGCAGCAGCCCGGTGACCACGGTCGCGAGGGCGGCCCAGCGGAACCAGAACAGAGCGGTCGGCGCGATCACCTTGCTGACCGCGGGCTTCTGCTCGTCCGGGATCTTCGGCATGGACGGGGTTTGCACGAAGTTGAAATACCAGAGAAGCCCGATCCACATCACGCCCGACGCGATGTGGAGCCAGCGCATGAAGAACGTCCAGTAGCTGTGGGCGCCCATTGCGCCGAAGGTCCCGGAAATGCCGATCATGATCGCAACGAGAACGACCCCGGCAAAGACGGTACGGCCCAGAGATTGAAAGATTGCGCCCATATTTGTCTCCTGTTCGTGTTCAGTGGGGTGCGCAAAAAGTTTATCACGACTCCCTGGCGAGGCGAGGCGCCGCGCCCGGCGCAAGATCCCGTTCGAGCCCCTGGCTGTAGCGCGACATTGCATTGCAGAAAACGAAATAGAGCGCGGAAACGAACAGATAGGCTTCGACGCCGTAGCCCGTCCAGGCCGGATCCTGGAGAGAAACCTTGATCGTGCTGAGGAGATCGAACAGGCCGATGATCAGCACCAGCGTAGTGTCCTTGAAGAAGCCGATGAAGGTGTTCACCAGCGGCGGGATCGCCATGCGCAGGGCCTGCGGCAGGATGATGAGGCGCATCTTGTTCCAGTAGGACATGCCAAGAGCTTCCGCCGACTCGTGCTGGTGACGCGGAACCGACTGCAGCCCGCCGCGCACCACTTCGGCGAGGTAGGCGGCGGCGAAAAGGATCAGCGCAAGTTGAGCGCGCAGCAGCTTGTCCATGGTTACGCCCGCAGGCAGGAACAGCGGCAGCATCACCGAGGCCATGAACAGAAGGCTGATCAGCGGCACGCCGCGGATCAGTTCGATGTAGGCGATGCAGATCCAGCGCACCACCGGCATGGCTGAACGCCGGCCGAGCGCGAGCAGGATGGAGAGCGGGAACGCGGCGGCGATGCCGAAGCTTGCGAGGATCAGCGTCAGGATCAGCCCGCCCCAGCGCTCGTTCTCGACATAGGGCAGGCCCGCAACTCCGCCCCACATCAGGACGCCGATGGCGGCCAGGCCCGCGCTCCAGAGAATGGCGAGCCGCCGGTTCCAGAACCGTTTCAGCGCGCTGGCGATCCAGAGCGATATCAGCAACACCGTCGCCAGCGCCGGGCGCCAGTGCTGTTCGTACGGATAGGTGCCGAACAGGATGAAGCGGTGTTTCTCGCCGATGAACGCCCAGCAGGCGCCTTGCGCTTCGCGGCAGGTGCGCGGATCCGGCGCCCGCCAGACCGCGTGCAGCAGCCCCCAATCGAGGAACGGCGGCAGCCAGCGAGTTGCCAGCCAAAGGATGGCGAGCGTGGCAAGCGCGCTCGGCCAGCTCGAGAACAGGTTTTCGCGCGCCCATTTCATCGCGCCGTGCCTTTGAGCGCCACGCGCCGGTTGTACGCGTTCATGAACGCCGATATGCCGAGGCTGATGGTGAGAAACACGGCCATGATGACCGCGATGCCCTCGATGGACTGGCCGGTCTGGTTCATCGTGGTGTTGGCGATCGACACCAGGTCCGGGTAGCCGATCGCCACCGCGAGCGAACTGTTCTTGGTCAGGTTCAGGTACTGGCTGGTCGCAGGCGGCACGATCAGCCGCAGCGCCTGCGGCAGGATCACGAAACGCATGACGTCGCGCCGGGTAAGGCCGAGCGATTGGGCCGCTTCGACCTGGCCGCGGGGCACGGAGAGAATGCCGGCACGCACGATTTCGGCGATGAAGCTTGCCGTATAGGTCGCGAGGCCTATCAGCAACGCGGCGAACTCGGGCGTCAGGACGCCGCCGCCGGTGAAGTTAAAGCCCGAAAGGACCGGAACGTCGCCGGGCAGCGGGAAAAATATTCCGCGGTTCGACAGGAACACATTGGGCAGGGGATTGAACGCCTGCGCCGGCGCGGGAAAGTTGTCGGCGATCACCGTGTACCAGAAGAAGAGCTGGACCAGCAGCGGCACGTTGCGGATTACCTCGACGTAGGCGGCCGCGAGCTTTGCCAGCAACCAGTTAGGTGACAGCCGAGCCAGCCCGAGCAGAGTGCCGAGGATGGTGGCGAAAACGATGCCGAGCGAGGCTACACGGAAGGTGTTGCCCAGGCCGGCGGCGAGCGCGCGAAAATAACTGTCGGCCGCGCTGAAGGCGGAAAACGTGGTCTCGCCGATTTCAAAGCCGGCTTCGCGCCACAGGAACGCGAAACCGGTGGCGATTTTGCGCGCTTCGAGATTCTGCGTGGTGTTGTAGTAGAGATAACCCAGCGCGAACGCCAGGGCCGCGAGCAGCATGCCCTGGAAGAGTGCTGACCGGGTGCGCGACAAGCCGCGCCGGGTCGGTTAGCGCAGCGGCGGCGCGTACCGCAGGGGGCGCCGGCCAATCATCGGATTGGCGGCGCGTAAAGCAGTCCGCCCTGCGTCCACAGCTTGTTCAGGCCGCGCTCGAAGCCCAGCGGCTTCAGGTTTGCATCGAACGACTCGCCGTAGTTGCCGACCTGCCTGATGATGTTCACCGCCCAGCGGTTGTCGAGGCCCATCATTTTGCCGATGTCGCCGGTCGCGCCGGTAAAGCGCTGGACGGACGGGTTCGGGCTGCCCGCCTGCTGCTCGATGTTTTTCGAAGTCAGTCCGAGTTCCTCCGCCTCGATCATCGCGAACAGCGACCACTTGACGATGTCGAACCAGCGGTCGTCGCCGTGGCGCACGGCCGGCCCCAGCGGTTCTTTCGAGATCACTTCCGGCAGGATGACGTGGTCTTCGGGCCTGGGCGCGCGCGAGGCGCGCACCGCCACCAGCCCAGAGACGTCGGTGGTGTAGACGTCGCAGCGGCCCGAGAAATAGGCGTTCAGCACCTCCTCGAGCTTCTCGATCACCACCGGCTTGAATTTCATCTTGTTGGCGCGGAAGTAGTCGGCGAGGTTGAGTTCGGTGGTGGTGCCCGACTGCACGCATACGGTGGCGCCGTCCAGCTGCCTGGCGCTTTTCACCTTGCGTTTTTTCGGCACCATGAATCCCTGGCCGTCGTAATAGTTCACGCCGACGAAATTCAGGCCCAGGCTGGTGTCGCGCGTGATCGTCCAGGTGGTGTTGCGCGAGAGTATGTCGACTTCGCCCGACTGTATCGCGGGGAAGCGCTGCTGCGCGGTCAACGGCGTATAGCGGACCTTGCTTGCGTCGCCGAACACGGCGGCGGCGACTGCGCGGCAAACGTCGACGTCGATCCCTTTCCAAACTCCCTGCGAATCCGGCTGCGAGAATCCGGCGAGGCCGACGTTCACGCCGCACTGGACGAATCCCTTCTTGGTAACCGCTTCGAGCGTCGACTGGGACTGGGCGCTGCCTGCGAAAAAGACGGCGGCGGCGGCCAGGACTGCAAGCAATCGTTTCATGGTCATCCTCCTCCGAACGAGTTTAGCAGGCCGGATGCGGCGACAAGCAGCACTGCGATCTGGGCTACGGCGATCAGCGCATAGATCCAGTCGCGGTGCGCGATCAGCAGCGGCAATATGCGCAGATAGCATAGCGTCGTCATCGACGCGATCAGGGCAATGCCGATGAAATTCAGGTAGTCGCCGTAGCCGAGCAGGTGGATCCATCCCCAGCCGGTCGGTTCGCCGCTCAACTTGAGGAAGCGTCCGACCGGCAGCCCCCAGTGCGCCGCGAGCTCCGCCATCGGCATGAACGGTGCAACGACGCCGGAGAGGTAAACAAGCATCCCGGCTACGGATACCGCGAATCCCGCTTTCGTGCCGACGTCGAGCCAGCGCGCATAAGTCGTCTGCACCCGGGTGTCCTGCTCGTCGTGCGGTTTCAGGTCCATGCGCCCAATCCTCGAAGCAGCGCCCGGGTTCCGGCGATCAGCATTACGGCGATGACCAGCCGCCTCACCACCGGGGCGGGCACGGCGTGCAGCAGCCGCGCGCCGATGCGCGAGCCGAGCATGACACCGAGGATCGACGGTATGACCAGCAGCGGCAGCACCGCCCCCGAATTGATGTAGATCCATGCGGCCGCGCTGTTGATGATCGAGATGATGAGGCCGCTGCTGCCGACCGCGACCTTCATCGGCGCGGCCATCAGCAGGTTCAGCGCCGGCACGTTGGCGAATCCCGCGCCCAGGCCGAACACGCCGCCGAGGAAACCGATGGCGGCGAACACCGCCAGGCCCGCCGGCGTCTGGTGCGTGCGCCAGTCGACATGCGCCCCCTGGGAGGGATCCTCGTAGCGGCCCTTCAGGCGCAGCAGCGCACCGAGCGGATCGGGCTCCTCGATGCCGAGCCTGTCGCTGGCCCTGGAGCCCCAGATGAGCAGCGCAACGGCGATCACGGTGATCCCGAGCGCGGTCTGCAGCAGGTCTGCGGGAACGGAGAGCCCCACCACCGCACCCGCGGTCGAGGCCACGGAGCCCGCCAGCGCCAGCGGCATCACGAGGCGCAGGTTGGCCAGGCCGCTGCGCAGGAGCACGGGGCCTGCGGCGAGCGTGCCCGCAAGGGCCAGCAGCAGGCCGGCGCCGCGCACGAAATCGAGATGAAACGGAAAGAAACCGGCGACGACGGGCACGAACAGCACTCCGCCGCCGATTCCGGCGACGACCGCAATGATGCCGAGCACGAAGGTGACCGCAAACAGCGCGATCGGCCAGATCCACCATGCGACGCCGACGATGTCTGCAGCATGCATTTCGCGCTATGCTAACCCGATGCCCAAACTCGCTGCCAACATCTCGCTGCTGTTTCCGCATTTGCCGTTCCCGGATCGTTTCGCCGCCGCCGCGAAGGCCGGCTTCCGCTACGTGGAATACCAGTTTCCCTATCCCTTCGGCAGCGCCAGGGAGATCGCCGAGAGGGCGCGTGCCGCGGGAGTCGAGGTGGTGCTGCACAATCTGCCGGCCGGCGACGCTTCCAAAGGCGACCGCGGCCTTACCTGCCAGCCGGATCGCGTCGGCGAATTCCGCGAAGGCGTGGAGCGCGCGATCGAATACGCGAAGGCGGTCGGTTGCCCGCGGCTGAATACGCTTGCCGGCATCGCGCCGGCCGGCGTGCCGCGCGGGAAGGCGAAGCAGACTCTGATCGAAAACCTGCGCTATGCCGCGGCCAAGTTCAAGACGGCGGGCCTGACGCTGCTTACCGAGCCGTGCAACCCGCGCACCATTCCGGGCTTCCTCCTGAATACGTCAAAGGAAGGCATCGAGGTGATCGACGCGGCGGGCGCCGACAATCTGCTGCTGCAGTACGACGTGTTCCACATGCAGATCGTCGAAGGCGATCTCGCCAAGACCATCGAGCGGTTGCTGCCCCGGATCGGGCACATCCAGATCGCCGACGTTCCGGACCGCAACGAGCCCGGCACCGGGGAGATCAACTTCGGCTGGCTGCTGCCGCACATCGACCGCCTGGGCTACAAGGGCTGGATCGGCGCCGAGTACATCCCGAAGGGCGACACGATCCAAGGATTGTCGTGGGCAGCGCCGTACCTGAAATAGATTTCCAGAGGCAGAAAAAGGTCGCGGGAGCGCTGCGCGCCTTCCTGCCCGAGCGCTCCGTGCTCTGGCAGGAGGAGGACACGCGTCCCTACGAGTGCGACGGGCTGACCGCTTACCGTCGCGTGCCGATGGTGGTCGCGCTGCCCGAGTCGGAAGAACAGGTGCAGCGCGTCCTGAAAACCTGCAACGCGCTCGGCGTGCCGGTGGTGCCGCGCGGCGCCGGCACCGGCCTTTCCGGCGGCGCGCTGCCGTCCGGCGAGGGCGTCCTGCTGTCGCTGGCGAAATTCATGCGCGTGCTGCGCATCGATCCGGTCGCGCGCATCGTGGTGGTGCAGCCTGGGGTGCGCAATGCCGCGATCTCGGACGTGGCAGCGCCTTTCGGCCTGTACTACGCGCCGGATCCTTCGAGCCAGATCGCCTGCACCATCGGCGGCAACGTCGCCGAGAACTCGGGCGGCGTGCATTGCCTGAAATACGGACTTACCGTGCATAACGTGCTGCGGGTGCGCGGCTGCACCATCGAAGGCGAGCCGGTCGATTTCGGTTCCGAGGCGCTCGACTCGCCGGGCTACGACCTGCTCGCGCTCGCCATCGGCTCCGAGGGTTTGCTCGCGGTGACCACGGAAGTCACGGTGAAGCTGCTGCCGAAGCCGGAGACCGCCCGCGTCGTCATGGCTTCCTTCGACGACGTGGAGAAGGCGGGCGATGCGGTCGCCGCGGTGATCGCGGCCGGCATCATTCCCGCGGGTCTGGAGATGATGGACAAGCCGGCGACGGCCGCCGTCGAGCAGTTCGTGCATGCAGGGTACGACCTCGAGGCCGCTGCCATCCTGTTGTGCGAATCCGATGGCGGCACCGCCGAAGTGGAGGAGGAGATCGCGCGCGTGGAGGAGATTTTCACCCGCGCAGGCGCGACGCGGCTCACGGTGTCGCGCAACGAAGCCGAGCGGCTGCGGTTCTGGTCCGGGCGCAAGGCGGCGTTCCCGGCGGTCGGCCGCATATCGCCCGACTACTATTGCATGGACGGCACGATCCCGCGCAAGCGCCTGGGAGAAATGCTCAACTTCATCGCCGCGATGGAGAAGAAGTACGGCCTGCGCTGCCCGAACGTGTTCCATGCCGGCGACGGCAACCTGCATCCGCTGATCCTGTTCGACGCCAACGACCCGGAGCAGCTGAAGCGCACCGAGGCGTTCGCCGGCGAAGTGCTGGAGAAGTGCGTCGCGCTCGGCGGCACGATCACGGGCGAGCACGGCGTGGGCGTCGAGAAGATCGACCAGATGTGCGCGCAGTTCGGCGCCGCCGAGCTGCGGATGTTCCATGCCGTGAAGGCCGCGTTCGACCCGAAGGGCCTTCTCAATCCGGGCAAAGCGGTGCCGGCGCTCACGCGCTGCGCGGAGTTCGGACGCATGCATGTGAAGGCAGGCAAGCTGCCGCACGCCAGCCTGCCGCGGTTTTGAGCCTGGAACCCCTACAGGAACAGATTCGGGAAGCGGCCAGCCGCGGGGCCGCGCTGCGCATCCGCGGCGGCGGCACCAAGGATTTCTACGGCAACGAGCCGCGCGGCGAACTGCTCGATACGCGCGTCCATGCCGGCGTCGTCGACTACGAGCCTACCGAGCTCGTGATTACCGCGCGCTGCGGTACTCTGCTTTCCGAGCTCGAAAAAATACTGCTCGAGCAACAGCAATTCCTGCCGTTCGAGCCGCCCGGGTTCGGGCCGACGGCCACGCTCGGCGGCTGCGTCGCGGCGGGACTTTCCGGCCCGCGCCGCGCCAGCGCCGGCGCGTTGCGCGATTTCGTGCTGGGATCGAAAATCCTCGACGGCCGCGGCGAGGTGCTTTCCTTCGGCGGCCAGGTGATGAAGAACGTCGCCGGCTACGACGTTTCGCGCCTGCTTGCCGGTTCGCTCGGCACGCTCGGGGTGATCCTGGAGGTCTCGCTCAAGGTACTGCCGCGCCCGCCGGCCGAGTTGACGTTGAAACTGGAAATGCCGGAAGGCAAAGCATTGGAGAGCATGAACCGGTGGGCCGGCCAGCCGCTGCCGGTCTCAGCCACTGCCTGGCATGACGGCGAACTCGCCGTGCGCCTGTCCGGCGCCGAAAGCGGCATCCGGGCGGCTGCGGACAAGATCGGCGGCGAGAAAATGGCGCCGGGCCAGGCGGAGCAATTCTGGGGCGGCATCCGCGAACAGACCGATCCGTTTTTCGCCGGTGCCGGACCCCTGTGGCGGCTGTCGCTGCCGTCGCACGCGCCGCGGCTCGAGCTGCCGGGCGCGCAACTGATCGAATGGGGCGGTGCGTTGCGCTGGCTGAAAACCAACGCCGATGTGGAGACGCTGCGCGTCGCGGCGGCCCGCCTCGGCGGGCATGCGGCGCTGTTCCGCTCCGCGCAGAAGACGGCGCAGGCGTTCGCGCCGCTGCCGAAGGTACTCGCACGCCTGCACCGTGAACTGAAAAGCGCCTTTGATCCAGCCGGGATTCTCAATCCCGGGCGCTTGTATGCGGAGTTTTAGCCTTTGACGAGTTTTTTCTTCAGCGCTGCCGCGCCCGCGCGTGCCTGGTGGGCAAAAGCGGTGGCGGGGTATCGGGTCAGCAGCCGGCCGTACAGCTGGATGGCGAGCACGGCCTCGCCCGCCTCGCCGGCCTTGTGGGCGGCTTCGAAGAGCATCTTTTGCTGCGCGAGCCCGTCAGCCGCCTGCGGTAAAGACGCCGCGGGAACTGCGCCAGCCGTCAGCGGCTGCGCGGGCTCGGGTTCGGCGGCCTTGGGTTTTGCGGCAGCGGTTCCCGCCATGAAGTCCGCGAAGCGAGCCTCTTCCGCGCGCTGGCGGGCGTTCCACTGTCGCAGGCTGCGCCGGATCAACCATCCTGCCGCCATGGCAATCGCGAACAACAGCAACCAGAACATGGTTCCCATACGGAAAGTATAGCGAGCCGTGCAGCCCGAGCTTGCCGACTTCATCCGCGACACGCCCGAAGGGCGCGAGGCGGACGCTATCCTGCGCAAGTGCGTGCATTGCGGCTTTTGCAACGCGACTTGCCCGACTTACCAGCTTCTCGGCGACGAACTCGACGGGCCGCGCGGCCGCATCTACCTCGTCAAGCAGGTGCTCGAAGGCGCGGAGCCGACGCAGAAAACGCGCTTGCATCTCGATCGCTGCCTTACCTGCCGCGCCTGCGAGACCACCTGTCCCTCGGGCGTGCAGTACGGGCGGCTGGCGGACATCGGCCGCGGCATCGTCGAGGAGAAAGTTGGACGCGGAATCTGGGAGAGCGTGGAAAGAAAGCTGCTGTCGGTGGTGCTGCCGAGCATGGGTTTGTTCGAATTTGCGTTGGCGCTGGGCCGTTTTTTCCGTCCTTTGCTGCCAAAAGCTCTGAAACAAAAAATCCCCCCGGCCACCCGAGCAGCCGGCCTGTGGCCCCAGCCACGCCACAAGCGGAAGATGCTCGTGCTCGCGGGTTGCGTGCAGCCGGCGCTGGCGCCGGCGATCAACGCCGCCGCGGCGCGCGTGCTCGATCGTGCCGGGATTTCGCTCGTTGCGGCCGGTGGTGCCGGATGCTGCGGCGCGCTGCGCTTTCATCTGAACGAACAGGAAGCGGGCAGGGACGACATGCGCGCGCTGATCGATTCCTGGTGGCCTCTCATCGAGCGTGGCGAGATCGAGGCGATCGTGATGACCGCCAGCGGCTGCGGCGCGACCGTGAGGGAATACGGGCAGTTGCTGCAGCACGACGCGGCGTACCGCGAAAAAGCGCAGCGGGTTTCGGCGATGACGAAGGATCTTTGCGAAGTTGTCCCGGAAAATGTAATAGAAAAAAAAAACCGTTCCCGCCGGGTCGCTTTCCAGTCGCCCTGCTCGCTGCAGCACGGCCAGCAGATCCGCGGCAAGGTCGAGGCGTTGCTGCAGGCAGCGGGCTGCGAACTTACGCCCGTCGCCGACGGCCACCTGTGCTGCGGCTCGGCCGGGACCTACTCGATCCTGCAGCCGGAACTGTCCGGAAAATTGCGCGAACGCAAGCTCGCGGCGCTTTCCGCGGGCAGGCCCGAGGTTATCGCTACCGCCAACATCGGCTGCCTCTCGCACCTGCAGGGCGGCGCGCCGATGGCCCCGAGCGGAACGCGAGTCCGCGTCCTGCACTGGATCGAACTGCTGGAGTAGACTTTCGTCATGGAAACGATCGTCCGCGCCGCCTGCCCGCACGACTGTCCCGACACCTGCGCGATGCTGATCACGGTGAAGGACGGTGTCGCGATCAAGGTGCAGGGCGACCCGCAGCATCCGTTCACCGACGGTTCGCTGTGCACCAAGGTGGCCCACTACGCCGAGCGCACCTATTCGCCCGACCGCCTGCTGCATCCGTTGAAACGCGTCGGGCCGAAGGGCAAGGGCGAATTCAAGCGCATCACCTGGGACGAGGCGCTGGATGAAATCGCGGCGCGCCTGAAGGCGCTCGCGGCAGAAGATCCCGAGAGCATCCTGCCGCTGAGCTACGCGGGCACCATGGGCATGCTGCAGTACAGCTCGATGGACCGGCGTTTTTTCCACAGGCTGGGCGCTTCCCAATTGGAGCGCACGCTCTGTTCGTCCGCGGGCAAAGCCGGCATCAAGGCCACGCTGGGCGGCAGCTACGGCATGGACCCGGAAAATTATCCGGATGCCAGGCTGATCCTGATTTGGGGCTCCAACCCGATCGCTTCCAACCTGCACTTCTGGACGCGCGCGCAGGAAGCCAAGCGGCGCGGCGCGAAGATCGTCGCCATCGACCCCTACCGCAGCCTAACCGCGGAAAAATGCTCGCAGCACGTCGCGCTGCTGCCGGGCACCGACGGCGCGCTGGCGCTCGGCATGATGTACGTGCTGATCGCGGAAAACCTGATCGACGAGGACTATGTTGCGAAGTACACCCTCGGGTACGACGAATTGAAGAAAAGAATCAGGCAATACCCGCCCGATTGGGCGGCGCAGACCTGCGGCCTTGCGCTGGAAGAAGTCGTCCAGCTCGCGCGCGACTACGGCAACGCCAAGCCGGCAGCGATCCGGCTCAATTACGGCATGCAGCGCCACGCCGGCGGCGGCATGGCCGCGCGCACCATCGCCTGCCTGCCGGCGCTCACCGGCGCCTGGCGCGATCCCGCGGGTGGCATCCTGCTGACCACTGCGGACAACTACCAGTTCGACCACGCGAAGCTCGAGCGCCCGGACCTGATGCCGGCGAAGCGCCCGCGCATCGTCAATCACTCGAAGGTCGGCGAGGCGCTGACCGCCACCGAGCGCCCGGTGCGCGCCATCGTCGTCTACAACAACAACCCGGTCGCCGTCTGCCCGGACTCCAACCAGGTCCTGAAAGGCTTTGCGCGCGAGGACCTGTTCTGCGTGGTGATGGATTCGTTCCTTACCGACACCGCGGACTACGCCGACATCGTGCTGCCGGCCACCACGCAGCTCGAGCACACCGACATCCACAAGTCCTACGGCCACCTGTACGTGCTCGCCAACAACCCGGCGATCGCGCCGGTGGGCGAGTCGCTACCGAACGTCGAGGTGTTCCGGCGCCTGGCCGCGCGCATGGGCTTCGAGGACGCCTGCTTCCGTGATTCCGACGACGACATTGCGCACCAGGCGATCGGCTCCGGCCACGCCAACCTCGCCGGCATGGATTGGGAAACGCTGAAGAAGAACGGCTGGCAACGGCTCGCGTTGCCGCAGAAGTTCGCGCCGTTCGCCAAGGGGGGCTTCCATACGCCCTCGGGCAAGTGCGAGTTCTACAGCGCGGCGCTGAAGGTACAGGGCCTGGATCCGCTGCCGTTCTACAACCCGCCCGCCGAGCTGCCCTCCAGCAATCCGGCACTGGCGGCGAAGTATCCGCTCAACTTCCTGTCGCCGCCGGTGCGCAACTTCCTCAATTCCTCGTTCGCCAACCTGCCGCGCTTTCGTGCCGCGGAGGGCGAGCCGAGCCTGGAACTGCATTCGGCAGACGCTGCCGCGCGCGGCATCGCCGACGGCGACAGCGTGCGGGTATACAACGACCGCGGCAGCTTCACGCTGAAGGCGCGCGTCAACGACAAGCCGCGCCGCGGCGTGGTGGTGGCGCCCTCGGTATGGTGGAAGAAATTCGCCCGCGATCGCAGGAACGCCAACGACCTCACCTCGCAGCGCACCGCGGACCTGGGCGGCGCAGCGACCTTCTACGACTGTCTGGTCGAAGTCGAGCGCCTCCCGGCTTGACGCACGTCGGGCCTGTCGCGCCGCCTGTCGGCGCATTTGCAAGGAATGGTCATCTGCGTGCACCAGTTCCGGCCGCCAGCCCGCTCCCGTCGCTAGCTTGAATGCATGCTTGACGAACGTCTCGCTGCCGCGCGCGTAACCGCGCTTTTCAGCGCCGCCCGGCCCGCGTACTACGCCACCGTGGTGAACGCTGGCCTGCTGCTGCTCGTCCTCTGGGAGGCGTTCCCCGCAGCGTTGCTGCTCGCCTGGTTCGGCGCGCTGATCGCCCTGAACGTGGTTCGTATCGGCCTTCACCGGCGCCGTGCCGGGGTGCGGGACCCCGATCCGCGGCGCTGGGAAAGGTATTTCGCGATCGGCGCGTTTTCGGCCGGCGCGCTGTGGAGCTTCCCTGTGGCGGTGTTCCTGCCCAGCAGCGATCCGCTGCTGCAGCTTGCCGTCATTTTTGTCATCGGCGGCAATCTCATCGGGGCGGTAGGGGTGTATGCGGCCAGCCGCGCCGTGTTCTACAGCTTTGCCGCATTGCCGCTGCTGGGCGTGGTGCTGCAGCTCGCGTTGCAGGGCGGCCGCACATATCCGCTGCTCGCGCTAATGGTGGCGGTGTTCGGCGGCGTGATGGTGCGCATCCACCGCAATCTCAACGACGGCATCCTGCGCACGCTGCGCACCCGGCTGGAAAACGACGATCTGGTCGGCAAGCTGGCGCAGAGCGAGACGCAGCTGCGCGACGCCATCGCCGGCGCGCTGCACGACGTGAAAGAGCTGCAGCAGGCGCGGGACGCATACGAAAGGGTGCTTGCCGAAGAAAAACTGGTGCTCGATACGCTGCCGGTCGGCGTCGCATTCATGGCCGACCGCGTGATTACCCGCTGCAACCGGCGGCTGGAGCAGATGCTGGGCTACGGTCCGGGCGAGTTGAATGGGCAGTCCTCCAGGGTCCTGTATCCGACCGAGGAACTGTGGCGCAAGGCAGGCGAGCGTTACGCGGTGTTGCGCGGCGGCGAGGTGCTGGACGGCGAATTCAAGCTGCGGCGCAAGGACGGCGCTCCGCTGTGGTGCCGGGCGGTCGCACGAGCGCTGGATGCCGATGCGCCCCAGGCCTCAACCATCATCGCCTACTCCGACACCAGCGAGCGGCACGCCGCGGAGAGCGCACTCAGGAAGAGCGAAGCCATGTACCGGAACCTGGTCGAGACCTCCAATGACCTGATCTGGTCGGTGGATGCCACGGGGCGCTGGACCTACCTCAATCCGGCTGCGGTGCAGCGCATCTACGGTGCGCCCGCGGACGAGTTGCTGGGCCGCGAATTCAGGGACCTGCTGGCGCAGGAAGTGACCGAGCGCGATGTCGCGGTGTTCGGCCGCATCCTCAAAGGCGAGTCCACGTTCGACTACGAGACGCGCCATGTGCGCCGCGACGGCAGCTACGTCGACCTTTCCTTCAACGCGGTGCCGCTGCGCGACGCCAGGGGCGCGGTGATCGGCGCGACCGGCACCGCCCGCGACGTCACCAGCGAAAAGACCGCCGCCGCCGCGCTGTACGAAAACGTGGAAAAGCTGCGTCTCGCCGTGGACGCCGCCGAGCTCATGTACTGGGAATGGGACCGCGATTCCGACCAGCTGCACTGGGGCCGCGATCCTTCGACCATCGTCGGCACCGCCGGGGGCCGGACCACGCGATGGGCCGAGTACATGGAAATGGTGCACCCGGACGACCGCGAGCGCTACCTGAACACGGTGGCCGCGGCATGGGAGCAGGCCGGCCCCTGCACCAACGAGTACCGCGTCATCCGGCAGGACGGGCGCGTCGCGTGGCTGTCCTCGCACGCCAAAACGCTCACCGACGCCACCGGCCGTGTGCATCGCATGATCGGCGTGTCGCAGGACATCACGGAGCGCAAGCGGCAGGAGGAAGAAGCGCGCTTCCTCGCCTACCACGACACGCTCACCGGATTGCCCAACCGCCGGCTGCTCGACGACCGCCTCAGGCAGGCGATCTTCCTTGCCCAGCGGCGGGCCTCGTGCATCGCGCTGATGGTGGTCGACCTCGACCGTTTCAAGCAGGTAAACGACGCGCTCGGGCATCGCGCCGGCGACGCGGTGCTGCGCGAGGCGGCGCACCGCATCGCCGGCTGCCTGCGCAAGGCGGACACGCTCGCGCGCCATGGCGGCGACGAATTCGTGGTGGTGATCCCGGACCTGCAGCTCGATAGCGACTGCCAGGTGGTGGCGGAGAAGATCCTGCGCGCGCTGGCGCCGCCGTTCCAGGTCGACGGGCGCGACTTCACCATCGGCGCGAGCATCGGTTTGTCGCTTTTTCCCGCGGACGCGGGCGACGCCGAAGCGCTGCTGCGCAACGCGGACGTCGCGATGTACCGCGCCAAGCAGCTCGGCCGCAACAACTACCGCTTTTACGGCCGATAACACAGTTGCCGAGGCCGTCGTCCCCGCGAAGGCGGGGACCCATGTAGAGTATCTCCATGAGGCATGCACTTCGGCTGGCGCGTTTTGTCGCGCCCTACCGGCTGAAAATCGCGGTGGCGCTGCTCGCCCTGGTGGTTGCCGCGTGCTGCGTGCTGGCGCTCGGCCAGGGGCTGAGACACGTGGTTGATAACGGCTTCGGCAGCGCCAACCCACGGCTGCTGGACGGCGCGCTCGCGGCGATGATCGGCGTCGCCGCGCTGCTCTCGACCGCGACCTTCGTGCGGTTCTACCTGATGATGACGATCGGCGAACGCGTCGTCACCGATCTGCGGCGCAAAGTGTTCGACCACATCCTGGCGCTCGAGCCGGGCTATTTCGAGGCCACGCGCACCGGCGAAGTCATCTCCAGGCTTACCAACGACACTACGCTGCTGCAGCAGGTGATCGGCTTCGGCGTGTCGATGTTCGTGCGCAACCTGCTGATGATGCTCGGCGCCGCAGTGATGATGTTCGTGGTCAGCTGGAAGCTCGCGGCCTGCGTGCTGCTCGGCATCCCGGCGACGCTGGTACCGCTGCTGCTGCTTGGCCGCAGGGTACGGCGCCTCTCGCGCGACAACCAGGACCGCATCGCCGATGTCTCGTCCTACGTTGACGAAGCGGTGCACGAGATCCGCACCGTGCAGGCGTACGCGCACGAGGAAGCCGACCGCGCGGCGTTCGGCCGCCACGCCGAGGCCGCTTACCGGTCGGGAGTGTCGCGCATCGGCCAGAAGGCGATGCTTATTGCGCTGGTCATGCTGATCGCGTTCTGCGCGGTGGGCGTGATTCTTTGGGTCGGCGGCCATGACGTCTTCGCAGGGCGGCTGTCCGCGGGAGAGCTGTCCGCGTTCGTGTTCTACGCTTTCGTGGTGGCGACCGGCGCCGGGACCATTTCCGAAGTCTGGGGAGAACTGCAGCGCGCCGCAGGCGCGACCGAGCGGCTCATGGAAATTCTCGATGCGCGGCCGGCCATCTCCGCGCCGGCGCTGCCCGCGCCGCGCCCGGTGCATACCGAGATCGCATTCGACGCCGTCGGCTTCGCCTATCCCATGCGGCCCGGCATACCCGCGCTTGACCGCTTTTCGCTCCGCCTGTCGCAGGGAGAACGGGTCGCGCTGGTTGGTCCCTCGGGCGCGGGCAAGACGACCGTGCTCGCGCTGCTGTTGCGCTTCTACGATCCGCAATCGGGTGCGGTGCGCATCGGCGGCACCGACCTGCGCGAGTTCGATCCCGCGGCGTTGCGGCGCCTGATCGCAGTGGTGCCGCAGGACCCCGTGATCTTCGCCGCCAGCGTGCTCGACAACGTGCGCTACGGCAGGCCCGAGGCGACCCGCGAGGAAACGGAGCGCGCCTGCGAGCAGGCTTTCGCGCTTGAGTTCATCCACCGGCTGCCACAGGGCATGGACACGATGCTCGGCGAACGCGGCGTGACCCTCTCGGGCGGCCAGCGCCAGCGCCTGTCGATTGCGCGGGCGCTGCTCGCCGACCGGCCGGTACTGCTGCTGGATGAAGCCACCAGTTCGCTGGATGCCGCGAGCGAACGCATGGTGCAGCAGGCGCTGGAAGCGCTCGAGCGCGGCCGCACTTCGCTGGTGATCGCGCACCGCCTTGCCACCGTGCAGCACGCCGACCGTATCGTGGTGATGGACCGCGGCTCCATCGTCGCGCAGGGCACGCATGTGGAGCTAATGCAGCAGGGCGGCCTGTACGCGAATCTCGCGGCGCTGCAGTTTCTCGACAGCGAGGCGAAGAAACTCGAACGCACTGCATGAGGTGGTTTTTGCTTTTACTTTCCGTTTTCGTTCTTCCATTGCAGGCGGAAACCCTGAAAGTCGGCTCCAAGCGCTTCACCGAGTCCTACATCCTCGGGGAAATCATCGTCAAGGCGGCCGGCGATGCGGTTCACCGCCAGGGACTCGGCAATACCGGCATCGTCTTCGCCGCGCTTAGGGCGGGCTCGATCGATCTGTATCCCGATTACACCGGGACGATCGCGAAGGAAATCCTCAAGCTCGGCGGCTATCCGGGAACGGGTGAAATAAACCGGGCGCTTGCGCCCATGGGTCTCGGCATCGCCGTGCCGCTCGGCTTCAGCAACGGCTATGCGCTGGCGATGCGCGAGGAGCGCGCCGAGCAGCTCGGTGTCCGTTCGCTCTCGGACCTAGCGAAGCACGCGGACCTGAAGCTCGGCCTGTCGCAGGAGTTCATCGGCCGCGCCGACGGCTGGCCGGGCCTCAAATCGGCCTACGGCATGCCGTTCGCTACGCCATCCGGCCTGGATCACGGCCTCGCCTACGAAGCTATCGCCGCCGGGAAGATCGATGTCATGGACATCTACACGACGGACGCCAAGATCGAGCGCTACAGGCTGCGAGTGCTCGAGGACGACCGCAAATACTTTCCGCGCTACGACGCCGTGCTGCTTTACCGCCTGGACGTGCCGCAGCGCTTTCCCGACGCCTGGGCGAAGCTGCAGAAGCTCGAAGGACGCATCAACGAACGGACCATGATCCGCTTGAACGCCGCGGCGGAGCTGCAAGGGAAAAGTTTTGCCGAGGCCGCTGCCCTGCTGGATTCGGACTCGAATGAAGTGACAAAGCGAAACTTCATCAAAGTTCTTTTCGGCCCCGATTTCTGGCGCTTGACCCGCGAGCACCTCGTGCTGGTATTCGTCTCCCTGGCGGCGAGCATTGCAGTGGGGATCCCCCTAGGAATTCTTTCCCAAAAAGTCAGGGCGATGACCCAGGTCGTCCTTGGCTTCGTCGGCGTAATCCAGACCATCCCGTCGCTCGCGCTGTTTGCCTTCCTGATAGCGCTGCTTGGCGCCATCGGCACGGTGCCCGCGCTGATCGCGCTGTTCCTGTATGCGCTGCTGCCGATCGTGCGCAATACCCACGCGGGACTCGAGGCGATCGGCAAAGGGATGCGGCAGGCGGCCCTCGCGCTCGGCCTGTCGAAGCACGACAGGCTGTGGCGCATCGAGATTCCCCTCGCCATGCCCTCGATCCTCGCTGGCATAAAAACCTCGGCCGTGATCAACGTCGGCACCGCGACCATCGCCGCCTTCGTCGGCGCCGGCGGCTACGGCGAGCGCATCGTCTCGGGTTTGGCGCTGAACGACAACGCGACCCTGCTCGCCGGAGCGATCCCTGCTGCCGCGCTCGCGCTCATCGTGCAAGGCGCCTTCGAACTGGGTGAGCGGCGATTCGGCTGGATGGGAAAAACCGCGAGATGATCCGCTAGGAGGCATGGATGGCGTCATACGTTGATCAAAACCTGTTGTCTGGAGAGACGGTGGTTCACCGCGCCGCGGTCAGCCGCTGGTCTCTCGCGCCGCGGATCGCGCTCGGCATCATTCTGTTGCCCCTGGTGGGCTTGGGCCTCGTGTTCCTCGTCTGGGCCTGGATCCTTTACAAGACGACGGAGTTCGCCGTCACCGACAAGCGGATCATCGCCAAGACGAGTCTGATTTCGCGCAGCACGGTGGAGATGTTCCTCGACAAGGTCGAGAGCCTGCACGTCGAGCAAACCGTCCTGGGCCGCGTATTCGATTTCGGCACAGTGACCATCCGCGGCACCGGCTCCACCGAAGAGCCGATCCGGAATATTTCGGCGCCGCTGGAACTGCGCAGGCAGTTCATGCAGGCGGCAGACCTTTATCGCCAGAAGGTCAAGTAACTCCAAACCTCGGTATCATTCCGGGGTCCGCCAATCAGGGATTTGCATGCCACAGGTCATCGGAGTGCCGCGGGAGTCGTTCGCGGGAGAAAAACGCGTCGCCACCGTCCCCGAGGTCGTAGAGAAACTCATCAAGCTGGGCTTCAAGGTGGCGGTGCAGGCGGGCGCCGGCGACGCCGCGAATTTCGGCGACGACGCATATCGCGCCGCGGGCGCCGACATCGTCGCGGATGCGGCCGCGCTCTGGGCGGCATCCGACATCGTCTTCAAGGTGCGCGCACCGAGCGCTGAAGAAGTCGGCCTCCTGCGCGAGGGCGCTACGCTTGTCAGTTTCCTGTGGCCGGCGCAGAACCCTGAACTGCTGCAGAAACTGGCGGCCAGGAAGGCCACGGTGCTGGCGATGGACAGCGTGCCGCGCATCTCGCGCGCGCAAAAGCTCGATGCTCTGTCTTCGATGGCGAATATCGGCGGCTACCGGGCGGTTATCGAAGCGGCGCATGCCTTCGGCCGATTCTTCACCGGGCAGATCACCGCGGCGGGCAAGGTGCCGCCGGCGAAGGTTTTCATCATCGGCGCCGGTGTGGCGGGGCTGGCGGCGATCGGCGCGGCGGCGGGCCTGGGCGCCATCGTTCGCGCCAACGACACGCGGCCCGAGGTGGCCGACCAGATCAAGTCGCTGGGCGGCGAGTTCGTCCCGGTGGAATACACGGAAGAGGGCTCGGGCGTCGGCGGCTACGCCAAGGTAATGAGCGAAGGTTTCCAGAAAGCGCAGTGCGAAGTGTTCGCGAAGCAGGCGAAGGAAGTGGACATCATCATCACCACCGCGCTGATTCCGGGCAAGCCCGCGCCCCGGCTGATTACCGCCGAAATGGTGCAGTCGATGAAACCCGGCAGCGTCATCGTCGACATGGCGGCGGAGCAGGGCGGCAACTGCGAACTTACGGTGCCTGGCCAGGTGGTGGTGAAGCATGGCGTGACGATCATCGGCTATGCGGATCTGCCGAGCCGCCTCGCCAAGCAGTCGAGCACGCTGTACGCCACCAACCTGTTCCGGCTTGCCGAGGAACTGTGCAAGGCCAAGGATGGCGTCATTGACGTCAACATGGACGACGAGGTGATCCGCGGCACCACGGTCATCAAGGAAGGCAGCATCACCTGGCCGCCCCCCGCACCCAAGCTCTCCGCCGCGCCGGCTGGCGCGGCCGCCAGGCCGGCCGTCGTCGCGCCCCAGGCAAAGAAAGGCCACGGCCACGGCGGCGGCGCGCCCATGGCGGGCCCCCGCCTCGCGACCATGTTCGGCTTGGCTGCCGCATTGTTCTGGTTCATAGGCACCTATGCGCCCACGGCATTCCTCGGCCACTTCACGGTTTTCGTTCTGGCCTGTTTCGTCGGCTACATGGTGGTCTGGAACGTCACGCCCGCGCTGCATACGCCGTTGATGAGCGTGACCAATGCGATCAGCAGCATCATCGCCATCGGCGCGCTGGTGCAGATCGCGCCGCCCGCATTGTCCACTCCGATGACGGGAGTCAGCCGGCCCGACGAGTGGATACGCTGGCTGGCGGTGGCGGGGATCGCGCTTACCGCGGTCAACATGTTCGGCGGTTTCGCGGTCACCCAGCGCATGCTGGCGATGTTCCGCAAATAGGGGCCGCGCGCATGTCGATGAGCCTCGCCAGCGCCGCCTATATCGGCGCGACCATCCTGTTCATCCTCAGCCTGGGCGGCCTCAGCAATCCGGAGACCTCACGGCGCGGCAACCTGTACGGCATCATCGGCATGACCATCGCCGTATTGGCGACCGTGCTCGGTCCCCGCGTCACGGCAGCCGGCATTCCCTGGATCGTGGGCGCCATGGTTGCCGGTGGCGGCATCGGCCTGTACGCCGCACGCACCGTGCAGATGACGCAGATGCCGGAGCTGGTCGCGTTGATGCACAGCCTGGTGGGCCTCGCGGCGATGCTGGTCGGTTTCGCAACCTATATCGATCCGGCGGCGTCGGCCGAATTCAACGGTGCGGCCAAAGCCATCCACGAAATGGAGATCTACGCCGGCATCCTGATCGGCGCGGTAACCTTTTCCGGTTCGGTGATCGCCTTCGGCAAACTCTCGGGGAAAATCGGCGGCAAACCGCTGCTGCTGCCCGCGCGCCACTGGCTCAACCTCGCCGGCCTGCTGGTGGTGATTTATTTCGGCCGCGAATTCCTGCACGCCGAAACGATGGGCGACGGCGTGAAGCCGCTGATCGTGATGATGGTGATCGCGCTCCTGTTCGGCATCCACATGGTGATGGCGATCGGCGGCGCGGACATGCCGGTGGTGGTGTCGATGCTGAACAGCTACTCGGGCTGGGCGGCGGCGGCCACCGGCTTCATGCTGTCGAACGACCTGCTGATCGTGGTTGGCGCGCTGGTGGGCTCGAGCGGCGCGATCCTCTCCTACATCATGTGCAACGCGATGAACCGCAATTTCGTCAGCGTGATCGCGGGAGGCTTCGGTACCTCGGGTGGCGCTCCCGCCGCGGCGGGCGGCGCGCAGCCGGCCGGGGAGGTTGTGTCGATCAACGCGGCCGAGACGGCGGAGCTGCTGCGCGAGGCGAAGAACGTGATCATCGTGCCGGGCTACGGCATGGCAGTGGCGCAGGCACAGCACACCGTGTTCGAGATCACCCGGCTTTTGCGCGAGAAGGGCGTCAATGTGCGCTTTGGCATCCACCCGGTCGCGGGCCGCATGCCCGGCCACATGAACGTGTTGCTGGCCGAAGCCAAGGTGCCGTACGACATCGTGATGGAAATGGACGAGATCAACGAGGATTTTCCCGAGACGGACGTGGCGATGGTGATCGGCGCCAATGACATCGTGAACCCTGCAGCCCAGGAGGATCCGGCCAGTCCGATCGCCGGCATGCCGGTGCTGGAAGTCTGGAAGGCGAAGACCTCCGTGGTGATGAAACGCAGCATGGCTTCGGGCTACGCGGGCGTCGACAATCCGCTGTTCTACAAGGACAACAACCGCATGCTGTTCGGCGACGCCAAGAAAATGCTGGATGAAGTGCTGGCTGCGCTGAAAGGCTGATCGTTTTCCCCGGCTAGGGTCTTTCCTCGAGCAGGCCGAGCCTCCCCGCCAGCCAGCGCGTGGTCGGCGCCTGTATCAGGATGGTCATCAGCACCGCGATGAACGTCACCGAGGCGATCATGTCGGCGCCTGGCGCCTTTATCCCGACCAGCAGACCGGCGAGCGCGGCGGGAATGACCCCCGTCTCGCGTGTCCAGCAGATGAACAGCAGTTCCTGGATGCTCCAGCGTGCGCGGCGGTCCGGCCAGGCGCACGCGAACACCGTCACAGGCCTGGCGACGAGCATCAGTGCCGTAACTACGACCGCGCCGCCGGCGAGGTAGCGGTTCATCAGGTTGAAGTCGACCTGGGTGCCCAGTAGGATGAAGATGAACATGCGCATGATGAGCGCGGTAGTTATCACGAATTCTTCGAGGCGGCGCTCTTCTCCCCGCTTCATGACAAAGCCGAAGGCGTCCTTGTTGCCGATGACGATGCCGAACGCGAATACCGCCATGAAGCCGGAGGCGGCGAGGCCGTCGGCGGCCATGTAGGCACCGACCACCGCCATGAGCGTCACCACCGGCGCGTACTCGGCTAGGAAGTTCCATTTCTCGTGTGCGATGAGCAGTGCCGCCAGGTAGCCGAGCACACCGCCCGCGGCGATGCCTAGCAGAGAGTCCTTAGCGAGCTTGAAGACGACGGCGCCAAGCGAGAAATCGCCGGCGCCGACAGCGATGCCGAGCACGGTAAATGTGGCGATCGCGCCCATTGCGTCATTGAACGCCGATTCGGACATCACGGTTTGGGCTACGCGGTCCCGTATGCGCACCTGCTTGAAGATCGGCACCAGCGTCGCCGGGTCGGTGGAGGCGAGCGTCGCGCCGAGCAGCATGGCAACGATCAGCGGCACTCCGAGAACGAGATGAGCGGCGTATCCGGTAATGAGCGCGGTGATCGCCACGCCGGCCGTCGAGAGGCCGACGATCGTAATCCAGACTTCCTTCAATACCTTCATGCGCAGCGAGGCGCCGCCGTCGAACAGGATGTAGCAGGAACCGAAGATCAGGATCAGCTGGTTCAGCGGCGAATTGGCGCGGATGTGCACCAGATCCGCGACCGCCGGCCCGAGCAGCATGCCCGCGATGAGGAATAGCGCGACGTCGGGAACGCGTATCTTCCGTGCCAGGAGCCCGCTCAGGGTGCCGACGGCGAGAATGGTGCCGAACACCAGCAGCGACTGCTTGGCGATATCGACGGCGCTACCGGGCTCCACTCTTCCTCCCGTTGTAACGAATGGGGGATTCTATGCTGCGGCACGGCGACGGCATTTCACATCGTGAAGTTGCCTTGCGGCGCGTGCGAACGGGAGGGTAGAATCGCGGGGCTTATCCGACGGGGCCCTGCCCCGCGCTAGAGCAAACTTCCTAGGAGGAGGCAAAAATGAGCAATCAGAAAGAGAAATCCGTCGCTTCGCGCCGCAAGTTCCTGTCGGGCGCGGCAGCGGCAACGGCCGGCGCGGCGACTCTCGGTTTCCCGATGATCGCCAAGGCGCAGGGCCCGATCAACATGCGCTTCCAAAGCACATGGCCGTCCAAGGACATCTTCCACGAGTACGCCCTGGACTATGCCAAAACGGTGAACGACATGACAGGCGGCGATCTCAAGATCGAAGTCCTGCCCGCTGGCGCAGTTGTCCCCGCTTTCGGCCTGATGGAAGCCGTTTCCAAAGGGACGCTCGACGGCGGCCACGGCGTGCTGGTCTATTCCTACGGCAAGAGCAATGCCCTTGCGCTGTGGGGCTCTGGCCCGGCCTACGGCATGGACGCGAACATGCTGCTCGCCTGGCATCATCATGGTGGCGGCAAAGAGCTGCTGGAGAAGCTTTACGCGTCGATCGGCGGCAATATCGTCTCGTTCCCGTACGCCCCGCTCTATACCCAGCCGCTGGGCTGGTTCAAGAAGCCGGTCACCAAGTGGGAAGACTTCAAGGGCCTCAAGTACCGTACCGTCGGCATCTCGATCGATGTCTTCACCGCCATGGGCGCCGCGGTCAACGCACTGCCCGGCGGCGAGATCGTCCCGGCGATCGACCGCGGCCTCCTTGATGCGGCGGAATTCAACAACACGTCTTCCGATCGCGCCCTGGGCTTCGCCGACGTCTCCAAGGTGTGCATGCTGCAGAGCTATCACCAGAACGCAGAGCAGCTCGAGATCACCTTCAACAAGACCAAGTACGATGCGCTGCCGTCCAAACTGAAGGCGATCATCGCCAGCGCAGTCGACGCGGCTTCGGCGAACATGATGTGGAAGGCGATCGACCGCAATTCGCAGGACTACATCACTCTGCAGACCGTGGACAAGGTCAAGTTCTACAAGACGCCGACCTCGGTGCTGCAGAAACAACTGGAAGTCTACGACGAGGTGCTGGAGAAGAAGATGAGCACTCCCCTCGTCAAGGAAATCACCGAGTCGCAGAAGAAGTTCGCCGAGCGCGCCGTGAAGTGGGAGCAGGACGTGGTCGTCAGCCGGACCATGGCCTACAACCACTATTTTGGCAAGGCCGCGCCGAAGAAAGCCTGACGCCGATCGGTCTGGGCGAGGCACCACTCAGGCGCATGGCCGGGGTGGTGCCTCGTTTTTTAAGCCGATTTTCCGCCACAAGGTAGACGCGCCACCATGAAGATCCAGAAATTCCTTCTCACGGCCGACCACATCAGCACCTGGGCAGGCAAGACCGTCGCCTGGCTGATCATGCTGCTGATGTTCACGGTCTGCATCGAGGTGTTCAAGCGTTACATCATGAACATGCCCACGGCCTGGATATTCGACGCCACCAACATGATGTACGGCACGCTGTTCATGATGTGCGGCGCCTATACGCTGGCGCAGGACGCTCACGTCAGAGGCGATTTCCTCTACAGCTCGATGAAGCCGCGCACCCAGGCCACGCTGGACCTGATCCTGTACATACTATTCTTTCTTCCCGGCGTCATCGCTCTGATCAAGGCGGGAGTCGATTACGCGGGCGATTCCTGGCGCATCCTGGAACACTCGAATATCACCTCGAACGGACCTGCGGTCTATCCGTTCAAGACCGTCATCCCGATCGCGGGAGTCCTGGTGTTGATCCAGGGGCTGGCCGAAATCGTGCGCTGCGTCGTATGCCTGAAAACCGGGCAGTGGCCCGAGCGCCTGAAGGATGCCGAGGAGATCGACGTTGTCGAGCAGCAGCTCTCAGGCAGTACGCACGTGGACGCGGAGTCGCGCGAGCGCGCTCTGGAAAGCGTGCATGAGATCGACGAAGCGGCGCATCAGCGCGGACTAGGCGACCGCGCGGCGCAAGAGGCGGGACGGCATCCGACGGGAGAACGCAAATGAGCGATCCGGCGCTCGGACTGACGATGCTCGCGCTCATCGTGATCGTGATCATGATGGGCTTCCCGACGGCGTTCACGTTGATGGGCCTTGGCATGTTTTTCGGCTACATCGCGCTCTACGACCCGTCGCATCCCTGGTTGCAGAACCGGGTCTTCGACCTGATGGTCGAGCGCACTTACGGCGCGATGAATAACGACACGCTGATTTCGATCCCGTTGTTCGTGCTGATGGGGTACGTGATGGAACGCGGCGCGCTAGTGGACAAGATGTTCTACAGCATCCAGCTTGCATTTCGCCGCGTGCCGGCCTCCCTTGCCGTCGCCACGCTGATCGTATGCACGTTCTGGGGCATCGCCAGCGGTCTGGTGGGCGCCGTCGTGGTGCTGATGGGCGTGATCGCCTTCAATCCGATGCTGAAGGCTGGCTACGACGTGAAGCTTGCTTCGGGCGTCATTACCGCAGGGGGTACGCTGGGCATCCTGATCCCGCCTTCGGTGATGATCATCGTTTACGCCGCCGTTGCCGGACAATCCGTGGTCAAGCTCTATGCCTCTGCGATGTTCCCTGGTTTTTTCCTGTCGTTCCTGTATCTCATCTACATCATCGGCTGGGCGCTGATCAATCCCAAGATCGCGCCGCCCCTGCCCAAAGACCAGCAGGTAGTGCCGGTCTCGGACTGGGTGCGAAATTTCCAGCGCGCGTATTCGAAAAATATGCTGCTCGGGCTGTTTGTCGCGATCGTCAAACCTGCCAAGGCGCTCGCCATCACGGTCGCCGAGGGCAAGCGGCTCACCTACGGCTTGCTCTGGAAGAATCTGCTTCACGCGCTGTTTCCGTTGATGCTGTCGGCGGTGACGTTGTGGGGGATCTGGTGGTACGTGGTGATCCACCAGCAGGCAGATACCCAGGCGACGGCCGGCATGGTGATCAGGCAGCAGCAGACGGCCCCCGCCAGTGCTGCGCCTCAGACGGACCAGGACAAGCCGCAGGAATTGGGGAGTGCCGAGAGCGACGTCGGCGCGGGAAGGCCGGAGAAGGAAGAGGAAGGCGTGGAGCAGGTAGGCACCCCGGAACTGCTCAAGCAGGGCGCGGCCGCGCCGTCGGAAAACGGTCCGCCGCAAGGCTTCTACACCTATTTCTGGCTGACCGTGGCGGCAACGGCGCTGGTGCTGATCTGGTATTACTGGAAGCTGGAAGCCGAACCCTTTGAACTGCTGAAGCTGTTGATCTCATCGGTGATGCCGCTGGGCATCCTGACCATCGTGGTGCTTGCGGTGATCCTATTCGGGATCACCACCGCCACCGAATCGGCCGCGATAGGCTCCGCGGGGGCTTTCATCCTGGCGCTGCAGGCGGGAACCTTCAGCTGGGACCGGCTGAAACAATCAGTGTTCCTCACCGCGAAGACCACGGCCATGGTGTGCTGGCTGTTCGTCGGCTCGGCGCTGTTCTCGGGCGTGTTTGCGATCCTGGGCGGGCAGCAGCTGGTCGAGCAATGGGTTCTGTCGCTCAACATGACGCCGATCCAGTTCATGATCCTGTCGCAGGCGATCATATTCGTGCTCGGCTGGCCCCTGGAATGGACCGAGATCATCGTCATCTTCGTGCCGATCTTCCTGCCGCTGTTGAAGCACTTCAACATCGACCCGATCCTTTGGGGCACGCTGGTGTTCGTCAACCTGCAGGCGGCGTTCCTCAGTCCGCCAGTGGCGATGTCGGCGTTTTACCTGAAGGGCGTCGCTCCGAAGCACGTCACGCTGAACCAGATATTCGCTGGCATGATGCCGTACATGATTATTGTGATCATCTGCATGGTATTCATGTACATCTGGCCGGGGATGACGCTGTGGCTGCCGAACTACCTCTACGGTGGCGGCTAACTAGGGTGCAGCTGCGATTGCTCTGAGCACGCGCAGTTCTTCGCGCATGCGCTCGATTTCGCCGCGGTCGGCGAAGGCGAGCACCCAGTGGGTGAGGCGCCCGTCGACGCCGTGCACCATGCCGATCGAGAGTTCGACCTCCGCAGCCGAGCCGTCCTTGCGCCGGGCGCGCATCAGCACCCGCGCGGGCGCTTCGTTGAACATGCTCGCAGCCGCTTCGTCTTCCGGAAACAGCAGCGTGATCGCCGGGCGGCCGACGACTTCGTCTGCGCGATAGCCGAAGAACGACTCGAAGGCCGGATTCGCATAGGTGAACGGCCGGCCTTTCGCGGTCGCGTCGGCGAGCGCTACCGGAAAGCCGCAGGCGGCGAGCGCAGCGCGGCTGAGCGCGCTGTCCGACAGCAGCCGGGCGAGGGCCGGCGCCGCCGCCGGCTTGGGGCCGTTGGGCAACTTGTGAGAAAGCGTCATGCCCTGCTTTTGCCATGCCGGCGCCCTCGGCGACAAGTGGGCAAGTGGCAAAAAGGGCAGAAAATTCAGCGGGGTGTGACAAACCCCACAAAACTCAGGCGGCTTTGATGTGCCGGTCGGAGAGGGAGTAACAGGTCCGGCGCAGGCGGTTCAGGTCGGCGTTTTCTATCGCCTCGCGCAGATAGCTCATGTTGCTGTCGATCTCGCTCTGGTAGAGGTTGGGGCCGTCGAAGTGCGCTTCTGCCCAACGGTCGGCCGCGCCCAGCTTGCGGTTGATGCGGTCACGCGCCACGTATTCGTAGAAGCCGGGCGTTTTGTAGATCAGGTCTTCGGGCGAAGAATAGCGCACGATCTCGCGCCCGTCCGGGAGCTTCTCGCGCGCGATCGAGCCCAGTACGAACTCCTGGTAGAGGAATTCGCGGCATTTCTCGAGGTACATGCGGTCCGACATCTGGCCGATCAGGTCGGCGGTGCCGACCATGTAGCCGAGCAGCCGGTCCTTGGGCTCCGCCACCTTAATGTCGTCCACGTCCATCTCGTAGCCGGTGAAATGCACCAGGCGGGCCGCCGTTTCCGCCTCGGGCGCGTAGCCGATGGTGGGCAGGTAGCGCGAGAGGAAATCGGCGCTGCGGCTGACATGCACTTTGGTGAAGACGGCGCCATTCTCGACTTCGGATTCAGAGACCCGGCGCATGTAGCCCGAGTCGTGCAGCAGCGCGAGCACCACCCCAAGCACGGCGCGGCGAGCGCCCAGCTGCTCGGCCCCCGGGACCGCCCGGTCGTGTCCTTCTACCAGCCTGGCCATCGCCAGGGTCATGTCCAGCGTATGCCGGGCGTCATGATAGAGCGTGTCGCAGGCCAGGTAACCGGGGTAGCGGCCCGCAAACAATGCCTTCACATCGTTGAAAGCCCGGGCGAGCGGCGCCAGTTCGGTTCCCGGATAGCGGGCGGCGAAGAGGGCGATCACGGTGTCCCGCACCTGGTCAGCGTCTTCAACGTTGACCTGGTTTGCGACGTCGTTCTGGTTCAGGCGTGCGTGCATGGGGTGCTTAACTGCGGAATTATCCCTGCCCCTCCCGCGCAAGGGCAAGCGGATTTATCCCGTTGTCGCACAGAATTTGACGCGATAAAGCGGGAGCCGGCCGGTAAGCCGGGTTCTGTGACAGGGGACCCTCCGAAGAGGGGCCCCCCGACAGCCATTCCTCTGGGCCGGGAGTCGCCCCCCAGCTCTAGCCACCTACCCGCAAGCCCGACCGAGCCGGCCTCCAGTGCCGGAGTTGCCCCCGTCACCCTGCTTGCCTATTTGGTGTTGCTCCGGATGGAGGTTGCCGCGTTTCACCCCCCGAATTTGACTCCGGGGACTCGTCTCTGTGGCCCTATTCGTCGTGTCACCACGCCGGGCCGTTAGCCCGCATCCCGCTCTCTGGAGCCCGGACTTTCCTCTGCGCCTTGCGGCACAGCGACTGCCTGGCCGACTCCCACAGTGATTTTACCGCGTTGCAGCGGGCGAAAGTACCGCTCGTCCGAGTAAAAGCCCGGCCGGCCGCTGCCTTCAAACCACCCCGGGTAGCCGAAGACCGGCAGCGGCGGCAGGTCGCGGGGCGACTTGCCTTCGGTCGTGAGCCAGCCTGCGGCGTGCGCGTCGAGATCGGATCCCGGCTCGGCGAATATCACCTTGCAGGTGATGCCGGGGTGCGGCGCGAGTGCCTGCTCCAGCACCGCGTGGCCGATCACGACAATGCGCAGCTCACGGGGGCGTTCGATAAACAGTTCGGGCCAGCGCGCTTCACGGATCAGGCCGGCGACCTTGCTGCCGCATACTGCGATGGCGCCGCCTTCATCGAATATTGTCAGCATGTCGCGCAGCCGTCCGCGCTTTCCGTTTTCGCGCGGGATCTCCATGGCATGCATCGCGTTGATGCGCGCTTTCGTTTTCGGAAACGCAAGCCAGGCGAGCGCGTTGAACAGGTCGTGATTGCTGGCGGCGCGCGTTTGCACGCGGCCGGTTTCGAACAGGTGAACCTCGTAGTAGGGATCGGAAGCCGATGGCGGCACAAAGCGGATGGGCTTGCCGCTTTCGCTGCGGAGATTTTCTTCCTCGGAAAAGGCATTCAGAAGATCGAGAGTGGGCGTATCGCCGATCCGGTCGAGCCATTTTCTGACCGGCTCGAATACCGGATGGTTCAGGCGAGTTTCCAGGGGATCGTCTCGCCGGCGCGCAGCGGCACCAGTTTTTCCTTGCCGAAGCGCAGGGTCTGCGGCACAGTCCACTCCTCGCGCAGCAGCGTGATCGTGTCCTTGTTCTGCGGCAGGCCGTAGAACCCGGCGCCAAAGCGGCTGGCGAAGCCCTCCAGCCGGTCCAGCGCGCCGGCTTCCTCGAACGCCGCTGCATAGAGTTCGATCGCGGCATGCGCGCTGTAGACGCCGGCGCAGCCGCAGGCAGCCTCCTTGGTCTCGCGCGAATGCGGCGCACTGTCGGTGCCGAGGAAAAACTTCGGGTTTCCGGAAATGGCGGCCTCGACCAGCGCCTCGCGGTGCTCTTCGCGCTTGAGCACCGGCAGGCAATAGTGGTGCGGGCGGATGCCGCCGAGGAACAGCGCGTTGCGGTTGAGCAGCAGGTGGTGCGGCGTGATCGTCGCTGCCACGTTCGGGCCGGTCACTTCGACGTACTGCACGGCATCGCGCGTCGTGATGTGCTCGAGTACCACCTTCATGTTCTGGAAGCGCTCGACGATCGGTCCAAGCACTTCGCCGACAAACGCCTTCTCGCGGTCGAAGACATCGACCGCCGGATCGGTCACTTCGCCGTGGATCAGCAGGGGCAGTCCTAGCTGCTCCATTTTTTCCAGTGCCGCGAAGCAGCGCGAGATGCGCGTCACACCCGCATCCGAGTGCGTGGTGGCGCCGGCGGGGTAGAGCTTGACGCCGTGCACGCGCCCGGAGAGCTTGGCGCGCGCAATTTCCTCGGGCGGCGTGTCGTCGGTGAGGTAGAGCGTCATCAGCGGCTCGAAACCGGATCCTTCCGGCAGTTCGCCGAGAATGCGTTCGCGGTAATGCAGCGCCTGCAGTGTGGTGCATACCGGCGGCTTCAGGTTCGGCATCACGATGGCGCGCCCGAAGCGGCGCGCCGTATCGGCGAGCACCGAAGCCATCGCCGGCCCGTCGCGCAGGTGCAGGTGCCAGTCGTCCGGGCGCGTGATGGTAAGGCGGTCCATGAAACGGATTTTACGTGGTTCGCTACTTCGATCGCTTTGCGGCCAGCGCGTAGAGTTCCTTCTTGGGCAAACCGGTGATCTTCGCCGCCAGCTTGGCCGCCTCGCTTGCCGGCAGCCGCTCGAGAAGGATGCCGAGAATCCGCTCGCCTTCCGCCCGCTCGGGCGGTTTTCCCTCCCCTGGCCCCAGGATCAGAACGAATTCCCCTCGCTGGCGATGCGGCCCGGCCGCAAACCATGCGGGCGCCGCCGCCAGCGTCATGCGCGCGATTTCCTCGAATTTTTTGCTGATTTCGCGCGCCACGACCAGTTCGCGCGCAGGCCCGAAGCGGGCGATCAGCGCTGCCACGGTTTCGAGCACGCGGTGCGGCGCTTCGTAGAAGATCATCGGCCATGGGAGGTCGAGGTTTTCCAATGCTTTGTTGCGCTGGGCGGAAAGGAAGCCGACGAACAGGAAGCGGTCGGACAGGAAGCCCGCGGCAGAGTACGCGGTGATCGCGGCATTCGGCCCGGGCAGCGGCATCACGCGCAGTCCGGCCCGGTGTGCGGCCGCAACCAGCAGCGCGCCCGGGTCTGAGATCCCCGGGGTTCCCGCATCGCTCACCAGCGCTACGTTGCTTCCCTCGCACAGCGCGCGCAGCAGCTTTTCGCCCGCGTCTTTTTCGTTGTGCGCATGCAGGGCGACCGTGCGCGCCGCTATGCCGTGGTGCGCGAGCAGGGTGCGTGTGGTACGGGTGTCCTCGCAGGCGACGATGTCTGCAAAGCGCAGGATCTCGATAGAGCGCGGGCTGGAATCGCCGAGATTGCCGATCGGCGTGGCGACGACGTAGAGCGTTCCTGTCACAGGTCAACCTCGCGCGGCTTCGATTCGTTAAGCCTGCCATGAACCGGGCCGGTGCGCGAGCGGAAGAACTATGCGCGGAACTGATGCGCGGGGCGGGCTTGCGCGTGTTGGCGCGCAACTGGCGCTGCCGGCACGGTGAAATAGACCTGGTGGCCGAAGAGGGCGGCACTCTGGTCTTCGCCGAGGTGCGCTACCGCAGCGGCGGGCGCTTCGGCGGCGCTGCGGAAAGCGTCACTGCGGCCAAACAGGCCCGTCTGGTCGCTGCGGCGCGGCTCTACCTGATGCGCCGGCCGGATGCTGAATGCAGGTTCGACGTGCTGCTGCTGGATGCTCTAGAAGCGGGCCGCATCCAATGGATTCGCAATGCGTTCAGCGTTTAGCCTGTTCGCTCTGCTGCTTGCTTTTGCCGCGCAGGGGCAGGGTGTCCAGCTGCTGGTCCAGAGCTCGCCCCTTGCAGGATTCCGCTATGCCGAAGGCGCGGAGGTCTGGCCGCTGTTGCGGATCGGCGACGCCCTGGAACTGGTTCGCGAAACGGAAAATCCGTTTGATCCGAATGCCGTGCGCGTCGAATGGCGCGGGCGCAAGCTCGGCTACGTGCCGCGGCGCGACAACGCGGCGCTTGCCTGGGGCCTGGACCAGGGAACGGCGATGCGCGCGCGGGTGAGCAGGCTCGCGGCGCACCCGAATCCTGCGCGCCGGATCGAGTTCGAGGTTTACATCGAGTAAAATCTTGAGATGGGAAACGCGGCGGGAAACGCCTCGCAAAGCGCATCGCTGGAAGCGCAGGTCGCGGCGCATTTTGCCGACAGTGCCAAGCTCAAGCTGGATGCCGCCGGGCTGCTGTCGGCGCCGATCGCGCGCGCTATCAACCTGATGGCGGCGTCTCTCAAGGCGGGCGGCAAGGTACTCGCCTGCGGCAACGGCGGCTCGGCCGCCGATGCGCAGCATTTCGCCGCCGAACTGGTGAACCGCTTCGAACGGGAGCGCCCGCCGCTTGCCGGGATCGCGCTCACCACCGATTCCTCGGCCCTGACCTCGATCGCGAACGACTACAGCTACGACCAGGTGTTCGAGAAGCAGCTGCGCGCTCTCGGCCGCAAGGGCGACGTGCTGCTCGCGATTTCGACCAGCGGCAAATCCGCCAGCGTCGTAGCGGCGATGCGTGCCGCCCGCGAGATGGGCGTGGCCACGGTTGCGCTCACCGGCCGCGGCGGCGGAAAGATGGCGGAACATCTGGCGCCCGGCGATGTCCATGTCTGCGTGCCGCATGCGCGCACCATGCGAATCCAGGAAGTGCACCTGCTGGTGCTGCATTGCCTGTGCGACGGTAT
>Ga0070731_10000456_pt1 | contig 56151 bp, 52 predicted proteins | sample Coa_R1_2_FD_66448 | JGI IMG/M metagenome (GOLD analysis project Ga0070731, IMG submission 66448) | Surface soil microbial communities from Centralia Pennsylvania, which are recovering from an underground coalmine fire - Coalmine... | ecosystem: Environmental > Terrestrial > Soil > Unclassified ... | reverse complement strand
GCGAAGGAGACGGAAGGCAGGCGTTGGTTACCTCCCCTTTTTACCCAACGCCTGCCGCCTCCCTAAAGATTCCCGGTATTACTCCTAATTACCTCAATCAAGTTCATTTTTTGCCAAGAGTTCTGCGAGCGTGCCACTCGTCTGCGGTGATCTCCCAAATCTCTGACATCAGACGCCCGGACACATATTCGCGTTCCTCGCAACGGACCAGGCGCATACCTTGCTTTTCCGAGATCCGGCGAGAAGCTACATTGGCAGCGGCCTTCGGTGCCCGGAGAATGGGAAAGTTGAGAACGTCGAACCAGTAGTCGGTGATTGGAATACAAGCTTCAGCCATCAAACCTCTCCCTTGCCATGGCAAACCGAGCCAGAACCCGCGATTCTCATTTTCGTTCTGCATCAGGGTGATGCTGCCGATGATCTCCCGGGAATTGGTTTTCAGCCGCATGGTCCAATGCCACTGTTCGCCACGTGCCACTGCCGGCAAAGCAATATCCCGGTAGTATGTGTAAGCCCCATCCGGGGGGTATGGCCATGGGACTCGGCTAGCCAGATAGCGTACGACTTCCCAATGCGGAAATAGAACTTGAACCTGCTCAGCATCTGCCAGCGATAACGGCAGCAGGATGAGGCGGGAGGTCTCCAGCACCGGAGTCATCGGCCCAGATTTTAGCAGTCAGAACAGGGTGAAACGGGATGGAAACGCGATCAGGTTGTTGCGGAGGCGCGCGCGGCCTCGATAGCGGGTAGCGAAATCACCGGAATGACTTGCACTCCAGATACAGGATCGAACATGAGCGTCATCAGAGACGAACACTTGCCGCACAACCAGAAATGAGCAACTTGGCGGGAAAGCTTGCGTGCCTGGATTCGGGATCTCACTTCGAACTGGAACAGGCGACCATCGCGCAGATATCGCAGCGGGACAGCACAACCGGGATTTGCGCATTGGGTGACCATTTGTCCGATAGTTCGTTTAGTGCTTGAAAGAAAGTTTGGAACGATGGTTTGTTACGAGGTACTTTTATCTCACAACGCGATTAGCCGCTGAATAGGTTGAATACTGTATTTTAGCGACTAGGGGAAACGATTCGTTCCAGAATTCACTGCGAGGGTACGGGCAGCAAAAGTTCGAATCTAGTTCGCAGCGGACGGCAAAGACTTCTTGCCGCGAAAAAAAGTGCCTCCGTCCAGAACCGTCTGCACGGCATCAACCAGATCGCGACCAGCCTCGCTCTTGCTGACTGCGCCGCGGATATTGGGGCAGTGCAAAGGGTTCACCATATCGCCGGCCAAGTGCAAAGAGAACAGAATGATCGGTAATTGCGGGTGTGCCGCGGCAATGTGATCAGCCGCCTCCAGACCATTCATCGTGGGCATGGTGATGTCGAGAATGACGACATCCGGATGGCAGTCATCCGCCATTTGGACGGCTTCTTTACCATTGCTGGCTTCGGCACAGACCTCCCAGTGGGATTGAGCCTCAAGAAGGTTCCGCATGCCCAGGCGCATTACTTCATGATCATCTGCGACCAGAATTTTCACCGTAGAAACCGTATCCGCCAAAGAATTCTGGGTTTCTGTGGAAGTCACCATAGCTTTTCGTCTTATTTTTGAATTTACCATAAAGTAAACGCAGGAACATAGGATTGCCACAGTGGGTACTCCCACATGAAGAAAACCTGAACTGTCCCGCAGTCGTGAAATGACGCTGTAACCGCGATCTAAGGGTTCTCAGTTATTGCGCTTGTTGACCTGATTTTTACGACAGCCTGCGGGTGAGAGACAATGGCTCGGGTGTTCTAGGGCGTGGCACAAACGTTGTACAAGTAACCATTCAGGAGTGCTGAGCGTGAAACGCAGCTGGGCGGGATTGCGTGTGCTCGGAGAGCGGTGCGGGTGCAAGGGTAATCATCTGTGCGCTCAATTGTTCGGCTAAGCGGGCCTCCCTAGTCCCAAGCTCCCCGGCTTTGATCTTATGGTGTTCCGGAGTCGGTAACATCCCGACGCCCCGGTTCCGACCGGCTTTCTTCGCCTCGTAAAGGGCCGAATCTGCCAGGCGCAGAACCTCTTCGTAAGGGACCGCGTCCGGCTCATGTACGAACCAGGGGAATACTGCCCAGCCGATAGAGCAAGTGATGCGGATGGAGGCACCACAGTTCAGCCGAAAAGGCTCATCCCCTAATGCGCCGAGAACACGTGCAGCGAGAGATTCGGAATCGGTGCGATCGGTGTAGCGAGAGAGAACAAGGAACTCGTCCCCACCCCATCGAATCAATACGTCCGAGTAGCGAATTGCCCGGGCGATGCGGTGTGCGATCTGGACCAGCAGCTCGTCACCGGCATCATGGCCGAGGCGGTCGTTCACGTTCTTGAACGAATCAGCGTCGATCAGGTAGAAGGCCAGATCCTGGTTGCGCGGCGGTTCTGCGGTTGCCGGAGCGGAATAGGAGCGAATTGCCTGTTTTGCATCGTTGTCGATGGTGGTGGTGAAAAATCGCCGATTTCTGGCGCCGGTAAGCGCGTCGGTTAGGGAGTCTTCTCGCAGGTCGCGATAGGCTTGCGCGAGTTGCTTGTCAAGGCGACGCTGCTTGATCCAGGTAATGGTCGCCATTGCGATCATGGTGAGCAGGGTCAAAGCGATGCGAAAATATCGAACCTGCGCGGGCATGCCGCTTTCCGATAAAGCCCAAGCTGCCATCAAGGGAAGGGAAATCGTGGCTATCATTGCTAAAGTGGCGATCGAGGCGGCGAATGGACTGTTAGCGTCGCCGTATTCGCTTCTAACTTTTGCCTTTTGCGCTACGATCGGGACGGCGGCGAACCATGCCATCGCCCCAAGCAGCGGAATGTCATAAACGCTTCCCGTGTAGTATTTGTGAAAATCAATCGCGAAGCTGGCTGCGATCGAACTTCCAGCGTACAGGGTCGCAGCGCCGAGAAGATGTCCATAAATGCTTTTCCATGCGCCGCGACTTCTTAGCCACACTGTGGTCAGGCAGATGAGCAGTACGAAGTGCTCAAGCATGTAAAGCAGGTCGAAGGTGCGACCGTAGACAGCGACGTCGGGCGAAACGTATTGCCAGGGAATTACGACGAAAAGATACAGATAGAGCCACCACAGCAGCAGCATGGCAAAGTCGAAACGTCCGAGCTGAGAACCGGTTTCGCTGCGTTCGCGATCAGGCTGCACTGCCAGAGCCGCCATCATCGGTACGAGGTGCAAAAAGAGGGCGATGTCTCCGACGAAAGGATTGGGAACGTCCTGGCCCAGCCAGACTTCGAAAAAAGTCCACAAACATTGAACCACCAGCCAGAGACCGAAACCGAAAGATAAGAGACCCCAAAAGAGCCTTTGGCGATACTCAGAATTACGGGTGATTGCCAGCAGACAAACCAGAGCTATCGATATCAATAGACACTGGCTAAGGTCACCGATAGTAGTGAGGGTGCGGGAATGCGGCAGGGAAAAGGACAAGGCGGCGTTCAGACACACCACCCCACATAACAAAATCCAAAGTTTGTGCTTTGTGATCAGACGCACACCCACAGGGTGATTGTAAGGACGCCCCTGCGGTCGTAACAGTTACGATCGTCACACTTTAAACTGATGAAACTATTGCGGCTATCTTCTCGTATCAGTAAGAGTCTAAAGTTCCGGGTGGTTCCCGGACGTCCCAAATCGAGCGCATGGGGCATGTTGTGAGTGGCTTGGGTCCCCGACGGGGTTGCCTTCTCAGGAGACTGGTTCAGGCATGAGGCTGTTGTTTGAAATCTTCGCGCAGACCCTGCGCACGCTCTGGGCGCACAAATTGCGTTCGTTTCTCACTATGTTCGGTATCGCCTGGGGCGTTGGATCCTTGCTGTTGCTGGTCGGTCTGGGCGAAGGGTTTCGCACCGGCCAGCGCAAGGAATTCAACGAACTCGGCGAGAACGTTATGTTCATTTGGGGAGGGCGCGCCCCTGCCGTTAATGGCAGTTTCACGAGCATGCGCCAGTATTACCTGACCTACAAGGACTATCAAGACATCGCAGCGGAATGCCCGGACGTAAACATTGCAGTTCCTGCGATACAACGCAGCGATATCCGGGCGGTCAGTGATTTCTATCAGAGTAGCGGACAGGTTATAGGGGTGTTGCCAATCTTTAATACGATCCGCTACATGCCCATCTCCGATGGGCGCTGGCTGGACGACCTCGACAACAACCAAAAACGGCGGGTAATTGTTCTCGGCGATGAGGCCCGCCGGTTGCTGTTTCCGGGACGGCCCGCGATTGGCAGCACGATTTTACTGAACGGTGTGCAATTTCAAGTCATTGGTACTCTAAAACGGATCGGCCACGGCGACGACACGGATCGGAATCTAAAAAATTTCGTGCCCTATACCACCATGCACGAGATTTTCCCGCCGTTAAATGTGGGCGACACTCGCGACGCAATCTCGACCATCGATTATCAGCCGAAATCGCGGGAATTGCACGATACCGCGAAATTAGAGGTGCACAAGATTATCGCCCGCAATCATGGATTCGATTATCAAGACGAGGATGCTTTTGACGAATGGGATACTGTGCGAACCATGGATCAGGTCGGCAAGATTTTTGACGTGATGGATTTTTTCCTGGGTAGCGTGGGGCTGGTGACCCTGGCCTTGGGTGCGATCGGCATCATCAATATCATGCTGGTCTCGGTGGCCGACAGGACGCGAGAGATAGGGTTGCGCAAGGCGCTGGGTGCGACCAATCGCAGCGTTCTGTTTCAGTTCTTTACGGAAGGCGCATTCTTGACCTTGCTGAGCGGCGGGATCGGAATGGGAGTTGCCGCTGGGTTGATGGGCGCCCTGTCGTTGTTGCCATCGCCTCCCGGTTGGGACACACCCAAGCTCGTACCCGCGACCGCTGTTTTGGCGATCGCATCGCTGGCGATAGCGGGAACGGTTGCAGGACTATATCCGGCGCGAAAAGCCGCCATGCTGCAGCCCGTGGAGGCGCTCCGGCGCGAGTAATTTTATGAAGCGGGACCTTCTTCAACAAGCTTACGAAGCGATGCGGCACGATCTGCGCAAGACCGTGCTCACGATGCTAGGCATGGCCTGGGGGATTGCCACGGTGGTGGTGCTGCTGGCATACGGCAATGGTTTTTCACGCGCGATCGAGAACATCTTCGAGAGCTTTGGCGCAACTGCGGTCGGAATTTTTCCAAACCGCACCTCGGAACAGGCGGGAGGCAACAAAGCTGGAGTGCAGGTGCGCTTCACGAACGACGATGTCGAGTTGTTGCGCAATGTAGTTCCCCTGGTGCGCCACATGTCCCGGCATTCGGAAAAGCCATCGGTAGTTCAGCATGGGGCGCGCTCGTACAATTTTCCCGTCCTCGGTTTGGATCCGCCGATTTATGACATCTGGAATTTGCAAATGGCGGAGGGACGTTTCTTCAACGACCAGGACAATCTCGGCCACGGGCTTTATGCGGTGATCGGCTCCGAAGCCAAAGACAAGCTCTTTTCGGGTATGCCGGCCTTGGGGGAATCGATTCGGCTCAATGGAGTTGCTTTCAAGGTCATCGGTGTGTTGAAGCCCCGGATGCAGGAGGCCGATAATGACGACAACCGCACGATTTACATACCCTATGGCGCCATGGATGTTTTGCGCGATACCCACTACATCGATGGAATCTGGCTGGATTCGCTCGGTTTGAACAATGAAAAGCTGACCAAGACTGTGCGGGATGCGCTCGCTCTCGCGCACGGCTTCAAAGCAACCGATGAGCGTGCAGTCTTCATTTTCGATGCGCAGAAGCAGCTTTCACAGTTCGGCATCATCAGCATGGGGCTGAAGATCCTGATGGGATTCATCGGCACGATCACACTCGGCATCGGCGGAATCGGGCTGATGAATATCATGCTGGTTTCGGTGACTCAGCGGACTCGAGAGATTGGGGTCGAGAAAGCCTTGGGCGCAAGAAAACGTGACATCCTGTTTCAGTTTCTGTCCGAAGCGCTGGTGATCACTGCCGTCGGAGGAGTGTTGGGAATCTTGCTGTCTTACGCCATCTCAATCTCCGTTGGCACGTTAACTCTTTATAGCGCGATGGCCAAACACGCCGAGGCAGGAGATATTCATTTGACCGTCGCTCCGCGTGTGCTGCTGATTTCAACCATCATTCTTGCCTTTGTCGGCGTTTGCAGCGGAATGTTTCCCGCCATGCGTGCCGCGAATCTGGATCCGATCGAAGCACTGAGGTACGAATAATCCTCAATCTCGAATTTACTTTGTGATCCTTAGTGTCCTTTGTGGTTTTCTGGGCAGCCTCGAACCAAAATTCCGGTCACCACTGAGGACGCAGGGGACACAGACTAGAGTTTCGCGACAGGCAGGTATTGCGGCGGCTTCCGAGCTTTCGTCATCTGCTCAAATCCGTATGCGATTTTAAACAGCGTCGGCTCGCTCCAGGCGCGTCCGAAGAATGAGATCCCCACCGGCAAACCAAAAATGAATCCTGCCGGAACGGTTATGTCTGGATATCCGGCCACGGCGGCGGCATTCGAGCTTCCGCCTGGAGCATGGTCTCCATTCACCAGATCGGTGATCCACGCGGGGCAGCCGGTCGGCGCTATGAGCGCGTCAAGCCTGAACTGATCCATGACCGCGTCAATGCCTTCTTTGCGGGAAAGGCGGTGATTTGTATCCAGCGCATCGAGGTATTCTTTGCTGGTGAGCGGTCCTTTGGCTTCGGCTTTTATAAAAAGGTCCTGGCCAAAAAAAGGCATCTCTTTTTCTTTGTTGCGGTCATTGAAATCGATCAGATCCTTCAGAGATGGCGGAGCTCCCGGCCGCCCTGCCAAATAAGCGTTGAGGTCGGCTTTTAGCTCATATAGCAGGACCAGGAATTCCGTGCTATCGAATTTGCCGTGAGTCGGCAGATCGGCCGGATCGATAATTTCGGCTCCCGCAGCTTTCATTTCAGCGATCCGATTATTCATGAGCTCATCCACAGCATCATTGAAGCCAAAATATTTTCTGGCAACTCCGATTCGGGCGCCGCGCAATCCATTGGGATCGAGGAACTTTGTGTAATCCGCCGCCTTGCCCTGGCTTTCGGCCGTAGCACTGTCGCGGGGATCGACGCCAGCAAGGGCGGTCAGCAAAATCGCCGCATCGCGAACGGTTCGCGCCATGGGGCCGGCCGTGTCCTGGCTGTGGGAAATTGGGACAATGCCCGAACGGCTTAATAATCCCAGGGTTGGTTTGATTCCAGAAATTCCGTTTGCGGAAGATGGGCACACCACTGAACCGTCAGTTTCGGTGCCCACGGCAGCCGCACAGAGACTTGCGGCAACGGCCGCTCCCGACCCGGAACTCGATCCACACGGATTGCGATCAAGCGCGTAAGGGTTCTTGGTCAGTCCGCCGCGGCCGCTCCAGCCGCTGCTTGAGTGCGAAGAGCGAATATTGGCCCATTCACTGAGATTGGTCTTGCCGAGAATGACCGCGCCCGCTTCACGAAGCTTCTGCGCCACAAAAGAATCGCGAGCTGGTTTCGATCCCAGTAACGCAAGCGAGCCCGCCGTAGTTTGCAATCGGTCGGCGGTATCGATGTTGTCCTTGATCAATATCGGAATGCCGTGCAACGGGCCCCGCACATGACCTGCCTGGCGTTCTTTGTCGAGCGTTTCGGCGATGGACAAAGCATCGGGATTGACTTCGATTACGCTGTTGATCGCAGGTCCTTGCTTGTCGATTTCCTCAATTCTTTGCAGGTATTTTTCGGTGATCGAATGAGAGCTGTATTTGCCCGAAGCCATTCCAGACTGCAGGTCAGCAATAGTGACTTCGTCCAACTCAAACGATTTTGGCTGCGTGAATTGCGGAGGCTCGGCAGCGAGCGAACCCGCTCCAGCTAAAGCCGGTATCGCTGAGATTGCCAGCCCGGTTGTTTTTAGAAATTGCCGGCGTTGAGGGGAATTGCAGGATCCGGTGTTCAATTCCGTTTTCTCCTGTCTACGAGCACAAGATAGGAAACGGAATTATAGGGGATGGGTCAATGGAATCGTGTCAAGAGCGGCAAAAATAACCGCGCCCGCGCGGGACTCGGCCTCTGCGCGACGATTCAATAACCTGAGCAATATTAGAAAGCGAACGAAGTGGGCGTGTTTCGTTACACGAACGACGAGAACTCAGATTGCAGAGAAAAAATTACGTGCGTACGGTTTCCCCAACCATGGCACTGGCAGCCTTTCTGATTTCCCGACCAGCGTTATCGCGCTCGAGGTGCTTGCGTATTTTGCGCAGTTCCATAAAGTTGAGACCAGTAATCGTGGCAATAACTGAGCCGAACATGATCAGCACCATGCTATCCATCGCGTGCGGGCTCCTCTCCCGCGTCCATCCTGATGTCGGCCATTGTACCGAGAATTGATGTTGCAAAATACAATAAAAATGGCCGTTGGCCTCTTGCCATATTGGCTTCGGGAAAATGGCATAGTCATTCTTTGGTAACCTGCGTGCGAACTTTCCACCGTATAATGACTTCACCCGGTATAATAAAAAATCCATGCCCAGATACTCGATTGTAGTGCCACTGCACAATGAGCAGGATAATGTCACTGACCTTTACGACCGGCTGAAGGTCGTGATGGAGGCCAACGACAGCAGTTTTGAGATTGTCTTCGTCGATGACGGCTCACACGACCGTACCTTCAACTTACTGCGCGAGATCTCTGGTGTGGACAGTCGAGTGACTGTGGTACGGCTGCGGCGCAATTTTGGACAGACTTCGGCGCTGGCTGCAGGGTTCGACCACGCGCGCGGGGAGTACATCATCGCCATGGATGGCGATCTGCAACACGATCCGGCGGACATTCCGCTTTTTCTTGAAAAAATTTCAGAAGGATACGACATTGTCAGCGGCTGGCGAAAACGCCGCATCGACAATCTCTGGCTACGCCGAATTCCATCGCGCTGCGCAAACTGGCTGATGGCGAAACTGAGTGGCGTTGATATCCACGACTTCGGCACGACATTCAAGGCCTATCGGCGCGAGATTCTTGAGCAGGTGCCGCTGTATGGGGAATTGCACCGGTTCATCCCCGCCTTGGCTTCGTGGTTTGGGGCTTCGATTTGCGAAGTTCCAATTCGTAATGTGAACCGCGAGCGCGGGGCTTCGCATTACGGAATTTCACGGACGTTTCGAGTCTTTTTCGACCTGTTGACGATTCGCTTCTTGCTTCGCTATCTTTCGCGGCCGCTCCACTTCTTCGGGACGGTCGGGATGCTGACCTTAATGGGCGGAACGGGCGTGACCGGCTGGCTCTTAGCCGAGAAATTCCTGAATCACTCTCACGTGATGATGGAGCACGGGCCGCTCATGATCTTTGCCGCAGTGCTGATTCTGGCTGGATTGAATATGCTGGCCATCGGCCTGCTGGGCGAGATGCAGGTGCGACACTATCACGAACCCGTCCGCCGCGCGCCCTATTATGTGGATCGCGTGCTGCGCGCCCAAAGCGAAGAACACCACGTATCGGAGTAGGTGTGTAGGGCAGACATTCGTCCGCTACGCGGACAGGAATGCCCGCGCTACGCCGCATTCATTTCCCGAACGCTTCTTTGTTCACCACGTACGGCATCTTACTGATGTCCCCGCTGTAATTTTTCTCCAGGACATCGATCAACCCTTGGACGCAACGGCCCGCCATACCTTGATTGGGATCGGTGGAGAGCCGGGTCTGTCGCGCAGCGCTGGCAAAATGCGGATACAGCCGGAGGCGGTCCTCAATCGCGGGATCGCGCAATGGCGAGTCGGCGGGCAGGGGCTCGGTTTCAAATACGTCGAGGGCCGCACCGGCAATCCAATTTTCTTTTAGCGCTTTTGCCAAAGCTTTCTCGTCCACAACCGGCCCTCGGGAATCATTCACCAGGAACGCGCCGGGCTTCATGAGGCGCAGAGTGCGTTCATTGAAAAGATGATAAGTCGGCGTTGAACTTTCACCTTCTCGAATCAGGGGCACGTGAACGCTGACAAAATCCGCATCGGCGAGCGCTTCTTCGAAGCTCACATATTTGATCCAGGTTTTATCGCGCGAAAAACCGTGAGCATGACGGAGATCTTTCATCTCTTGAATGGTCTTAACAAACCCATGATTTTGATACGCGGTGTCGTAGCACAAGATGTTCATGTCGAAACCGGTGCATTTTTTGATCAAGGCCAAGCCGATTCTTCCCGTGCCAATCACGGCGATGGTCTTTCCCGTCACCTCGTCCCCAAGGAATGGAAGGTACGGATGCCAGTAGCCCCACTCGTGTTTGCGGAGGAGGTGTTCGGCCGACCACATCTTGCGAGCCAGGACGCCCAGCATGAAAAAAGCAAACTCAGCGGTCGCCTCCGTCAGAACGTCGGGCGTGTGAGTGAACGGTACTTTATAGCGGTTAGCGTCGGCGCGATTGATGTTGTCAAATCCAACCGCGTATTGCGCCACGGCTTTCAGGTGTCCCTTGCCCGCCTCGAAGATTTCGGCGTCGATCGGATCGCGCAAGGTTGTAATCAGGCCGTCAATGCCAGATTTCAGTTTCTCGATGATTAAGCTCTTCGGGGGAGCTTCGGGTTTGGGATAGACTTCTACCTCGTAACCTCGCTTGCGCAATAGTTCGATGGATTCTCCGATATCGCAGGTCGCAAAGACGCGGAATTTCTGGCTCATGATTGTTTGTTCTCTACAGTGGAAGTCTTACGGACGCGCAGCAGAGTAATGCTTGCACCGATGCAGAAAACATATTACTCCATGGGGTGTCTGCGTCGGCTTACATAGCCGCGCTTGGAGAGATTAGTCGGGGGGTATAATCGCGGGTTTTGGACGAGACCGAGTGGGAGATCTGCTAATGAAACTTTTGTCGATAGTAACGGTAGTTGTTGCCACTGCCTTTCCTGTAATTCCTGTGATCGGAGCGAATGATACGGCGCAAGGTTTCACGATTCAGCAGGCTCTCAGTGCGCCGTTTCCTACGGAGTTAATTGCGGCTCCGGCCAAGAGCAGAGTGGCATGGGTTTTCAATTCGCAGGGCTGGCGTAACATCTGGGTCGCTGAACCGCTCAAGGGAGGTAAAGACTACGTGTCACACCAGATCACAGATTATTCAGCCGACGACGGCCAGGACGTTGGCGAATTGGCGTGGGCACCCGATGGCGAATCCATCGCATACGTACGCGGCGGGGATCTCGAATTCAGCGAAAAACCATATCCGAATCCGGCGGAAATCACCTCGGGCGTCGAGCAAGATGTCTGGATAGCTTCGGTTAAGGGCGGTGAGCCGCGCAAGATTGGTGAAGGTCATTCTCCGGCTATCTCGCCTAAAGGCGATTCGGTCGCCTACATCCTGAAAGGGCAGGTTTGGTTAGCGAATCTCAATGGCAACCAGAAACCAGAGCAGCTGATTCACAGCCGCGGCGAAACTTCTTCATTGCGATGGTCGCCGGATGGCGGATTTCTAGCCTTCGTCAGCAATCATGGGGATCACCGGTTCGTTGGACTCTTTTCGCTTCAATCTAAAAGTCTGACGTACGTGGATCCAAGCACAGATCGCGATCGTGATCCGGTTTGGTCTCCCGACGGGAAAAATCTGGCCTTCATTCGTACTCCTTCGGCTAGGGACAACCTGTTGTTCGGCCCTAAACGCACGGGTGCACCGTGGTCGATTCATGTGTATGACATCGAAAGCCGAAAAGGGCAGGAAGTTTGGCGGGCATCGGAAGGCCGCGGAAGCGTGTTTCGAGAAGTCGTAGCCGAAAATCAACTGCTGTGGGGCGTGGGCAATCGGCTGGTTTTTCCGTGGGAAAAAGACGGATGGACCCATCTTTACTCAGTAACCGCGAGTGGCGGAACGGCGACCTTGCTTACGCCGGGAGATTTTGAAGTCGAATACGTAGCACAGAGTCCGGATCGCCAGACGGTTGTGTACTCATCGAATCAGGGTGACATTGATCGCCGGCACGTTTGGAAGGTTCTCGTTGATGGTGGTCGACCTCAAGCCCTCACTAGCGGCACGGGAATTGAAACTGCACCCGCGGTGGGGAACGACAGCCGAACTGTTTTTGTGCTGGCATCGGACGCGAAGCTGCCAATGTATCCGGCAGTGCTGGAGAGCGAAACACTTCGTGGCATCGCTCCGAAAACGGTTCCCGGAGACTTTCCGCGAAATCAGATGGTCACCCCTCAGCAAGTGATTTTCTCCGCCGCAGACGGAATGCAAATCCACGGACAGTTGTTTCTGCCGGCTAATTCCGGGAGTGGGCGGCATCCCGCGGTGGTCTTCTTCCACGGAGGCTCAGAGCGCCAGATGCTGCTCGGATGGCATTACATGTACTACTACAGCAATGCGTATGGAATGAACCAGTTTCTTGCCAGTCGAGGATATGTGGTGCTTTCAATCAACTATCGGAGTGGAATCGGCTATGGGCTGGATTTTCGGGAAGCGCTGAATTATGGGGCCACCGGCGCAAGCGAATACAACGATGTGCAGGGTGCTGCGATGTACTTGCGTAGCCGCGCCGATGTGGATCCCAACAAGATTGCTGCCTGGGGTGGGAGCTACGGTGGATATTTAACTGCGCTGGCGCTGGCGCGCTCTTCGGATCTGTACGCAGCCGGAGTTGACCTCCATGGTGTGCATGACTGGAACGAGGAACTGAAGAACTGGAGTCCCACATATGACCCGGCGGCACACTCCGACGCGGCGCGTCTGGCGTGGGAATCGTCGCCTCTAGCTTCTGTAAGGGACTGGCGCTCACCGATACTGCTGATCCAGGGAGACGATGATCGCAACGTTCCTTTTTCTCAGACTGTGGATCTGGCGGGTGCGTTACGGAAACAGGGAGTTCAATTCGAGGAGCTGGTCTTTCCCGATGAGATTCACGATTTTCTGCTGTATAGAAATTGGGTAGCAGCCTACACGGCGGCGGCCGACTTCCTCGACCGGCATTTAAACTCCTCTGGCGGCAGAGGCGAGAAGCGATGAGAGAAAATCAGCGCGAAGTGAGGCTTGATTTTGATCCCGCAAGGCGCTAAGAAACTGGGGACAGACGGGACGTTCTCCAAATGTATCGGCCCGATCTGGGAATGTTCCGATCCGGTTGGCCCCCAAAAATCATCCACATTATCGCCAGCCCCGACCGGCTCTGCTAATTTTCACTCATGGCCCGGTTCCCGCGCGTAGTCGTCGTCGACATTCCGCATCATATTACGCAGCGTGGTAATGCGCGACAAGTGATACTCGGGCGTGACTCCGACCGCATGACGTACCTGGGATTGCTGCGGCAGTATTCAAAGCTTCATCGACTTTCGCTGCTGGGTTATTGTCTGATGTCGAATCACGTCCATTTGCTTGCTGTTCCGCATCGTCCGGACTCGCTGGCGCAAGCTCTCAAGCAGGCGCACGGACGTTACGCGGCGTATTGGAATGCGCGCCAGTTTTCGAATGGGCATGTCTGGCAGGGTCGGTTCTATTCCTGCCCACTCGGGGAATCACACCTATGGGAGGCCTTGCGCTATGTCGAATTGAATCCCGTGCGTGCGGGCATGGTGGAATCAGCGGCGCAATGGAGGTGGTCAAGCGCGGGAGTCCATTGCGGCACCATGGCCGGGGACCCGATGCTGGAGATGGAGCGATGGGCAAATCGCTGGACACCGACGGAATGGGTCGAGTTTCTTGCAGCAGAGTCGCTGGTGGAGGTCAGCGAAATGAGGCGATCGACTCACACCGGCCGCCCTCTGGGTACGCAGGAATTTGTCGCAAGTCTAGAGAAGTCGACTTTGCGTCGCTTGGCACCTCGGAAGGTCGGCCGAAGGAAACTGCCCTCAGGCGAGGCCTCTGAGGCGGGCTTTACGTTTGTCGCCTAGGATCAGGGAACGTCCCGTCTGTCCCCGAATTAGAGAGTCAGTGAGCCGAGGTCGGCGGCTGGCGTTCATCTCGCAAGGCAGTAAACGCGGAACTCGTCTTGAACCGCTTCGGGAAATGAGCTTCGTAGGATGCGAGGCTTGGACATATAAACCGGTGTGAGAAAGAAAACCCGTACAACTCCATTTCCTTCATGGCTTGCTCGGCCGTCCAACCCTGTTCGGCCATGCGATAAGCCGCGATCATCATGCCTGCTCGATCGTCACCCAGGCGGCAATGCACGAAGACCTTTCTTTCAGGGTTATCACGCAGAATGGTTAAGAAACGAGCAAAAACGGCATCTCTTGGAAAAGGACAGTGCCAGGGAAGTGGAATGTACTGCATGCCGAGCTTCGTAGCCTCTTGTTTTTCGTCCTTACTTACTCCCCGCAGGTCAATCACAATGCCTATCCCCATTTGGGATAATTTCTTTAGGGAGCGGTTCGACGGTACGCCACCGCGGTAGAGGTGCGGCGTGACCTCCGCTGCATTCGGAATTCCTTCAATATCCAATCGCCGGGCTGGCGCGTGGTCACTCGAGGACGGTATCTCGGCCGCGCGTTGCGCATAAGCAGAAAGAATGGCCAGAGCAGCAATAAGTGATAGTCTCCGAATCTTTAGACACATGGAGCGCATCCGGGCAGACTATGATGCCATGGGACCTGGAGTAGTAGTGCTCCTCCACGGTTCCGGACGGCTTCCGATATACTAAGAACGATGGCGGTTTTGAAGAACATTGCGGCGATCGCGAAAGGCATGAGCATCACCTTCAAGGAGATGTTCCAGCCTACCATTGTTGAGAACTATCCGGATGGTCCCGGGCCGTTGCGGGGAGCGAAGTTTCAGGAGCGTTTTCGCGGTGTTCACGTGTTGCAGCGGGACGAAAATGGATTGGAGAAATGTGTTGCGTGCTTCCTTTGCGCCGCGGCTTGCCCTTCCAATTGCATCTACATTGAGGCAGCGGAGAATACAGCCGAGCATCGCGTCAGCGGCGCCGAGCGCTATGCCAAGGTTTACAACATCGATTACAACCGCTGCATTTTTTGCGGATATTGTGTTGAGGCATGTCCGACCGACGCCATCACGCACGGACACGGCTTTGAGATAGCCACGTTTAATGCCACCAACCTGGTTTACCGGAAGGAGCAGATGCTGGCGCCCAGGCCAGCACATTTAGGAGCTAATGCGGTTTTTAATCAGGCAGAAGTGGCAGGCGGGGCGCCTCCGGTGATGATCCCGGGAAGCTAGGCTGGATCGGAGATAAAGCCAGGAGTTTTGGGAAGAACAAACGCCGGTCCCCCAGCGGGCCGGCGTTTTACGCATCAAGGGCAAGCTTTCCGCCCGATTGCTGAAGCACCGTGGTAACAAGCGTATTTGTCTGGTAAAAGCTAAAACAGAAACAATGTCTGATTTCCTTCAAACTGTACGCGAGCGCGTCGTCGTTTACGACGGCGCGATGGGCACCAATATTCACAAACGGAATCCGACGCTCGACGATTATTGGGGCAAAGAAAACTGTAGTGAAGTGCTGGTACTGAGCCGGCCGGATATCATTCGCGAAATTCATGCAGATTTTCTGGGGGTGGGGTGCGATGTCATCGAAACTGATACGTTCGGTGGGACGGGCATCGTTTTGGCTGAGTTTGAGCTCGGGGACCGCGTTCGGGAAATCAACCTCAAAGCTGCTCAACTTGCCCGCGAAGTTGCCCAGCAGTTCTCGACAAAGGACAAGCCCCGGTTCGTTGCCGGGTCGATCGGGCCATCCACGAAGTTGCCGTCCTTGGGACATATCTCGTTCGAAGACATGGTTGCAGCCTTTGAAGAACAAGCCGCCGCTCTGATCGAAGGCGGGGTCGACGTTCTTCTCATCGAGACTGCTCAGGACCTGCTGCAGGCAAAGCTGGCGACCATCGGTGTTCTGGACGCCCTGCGCAAAGCAGGAAAGCGCTTACCGGTTACGGTGCAGGTGACGCTCCAAGAATCGGGAACGATGCTGCTGGGCACAGAAATCGGTGCTGCGCTTACCGCGCTCGAGCCATTTGATGTCGATGTCATCGGTTTGAACTGCGCGACGGGTCCGGCCGAGATGAACGACGCGGTCCGCTATCTGGCGCTGAACTCGACCAAAGAAGTTTCAGTGTTGCCGAATGCCGGGCTGCCGGTCAACGAAGGAGGTCATGCGGTTTTCAAGCTCAAGCCGCAGGAACTCGCGGACTATCACAAGCATTTCGTCCAGGATTATGGAGTCCGCATCGTCGGGGGATGCTGCGGAACAACCCCCGAACACTTGAAAGCCGTGGTCGACGCGGTTAGCGGTGTCGAGCCTGCCAAAAGGGAAGTGAAGGCAATCGCCGCTGCATCCAGCGCGTACACCATGGTTCCGCTTGATCTCGATCCCAAGCCGCTGATCGTGGCCGAGGAGATGAACACCACGACGCGGGTTGAGCACTTCCGCAATCTGGTTCGTGGAAAGAAATACGACGAAATCCTGGCTCTGGCGAAAAAGTTGGTGAACGACGGTTCGCACATGCTGGACCTGTGCTGCGCCATCGTCGGCGAAGATGAGAAGGGCTACATTACATCCATCCTGGAGCGGGTTGCCACGCGTGTTCCGGCGCCCATCCTTGTGGATTCGACCGAAGCTGATGTCGTGGAAGAAGCCCTGAAGCGAATTCCCGGCAAGGCGATCATCAATTCCATCAATCTGGAAGACGGCGAGAAGCGAACCTCGAAAGTCCTGCCAATGGCCAAGCGCTTCGGCGCGGCGGTGATCGCGCTCACTATCGACGAAGATGGTATGGCGCTGACGGCGGAGAAGAAAACTGCCATCGCAAAACGCATTTACGATTTGGCGGTTAATAACTACGGTATTCGCCCGGTGGATTTAATTTTCGATGCGCTGACTCTACCGATTTCGACGGGCCAGGAAGAGTACCGCACCGCCGGAATTGAAACGCTGAACGCGATTAAGAAGATCAAGCAAGAGCTGCCCGATGTGAAAACCATTTTGGGCGTGAGCAACATTTCCTTTGGCCTCGATGTTTATCCCCGGCGCGTGCTGAACTCGGTTTTCATGCATGAGGCGGTGGATCACGGTCTGGATATGGCCATTGTCAACTACACCAAGGTCTATCCTTTATACAAAATTCATCAAGAAGAAGTTGAACTAGCGCGCAAATTGATCTATCGCGACGCGTCCGAGGGCGACCCGCTGCAGAAATATATGCAGCATTTTGCCGGGACGAAAGGCAAAGCACAGGCGTCAACCACCGCGCACGTAGATAGTCTGTCGGTCGAGGACAAATTGAAATTCGCGATCATCAATGGCGAGAAAGCGGTTGGCGAAGGCGCAAATAAGAAGACGCTAGAGCAATTGTTAGAAGATGCGCTGCAACAATACACGCCGTTGGAGTTGATCAATACCGTGCTGCTTGATGGGATGAAGACGGTAGGGGATCTGTTTGGAGCACGCAAGATGCAATTGCCATCCGTGCTTGACTCTGCCGCGGTTATGAAGCAAGCGGTTGCTTATCTTGAGCCGAAGATGGAGAAGAAAGCTGGCGCGAGGAAAGGCACAATCGTCTTGGCCACCGTCAAAGGTGATGTTCACGACATCGGAAAGAATCTGGTCGACATCATTTTGACAAATAACGGATTTCAAGTGATCAATCTGGGCATCAAGCAGCCTGGCGATAACATCATTAAAGCGGCGATGGAGCACCAAGCCAATGCCATCGGGTTGAGTGGATTACTGGTGAAGTCGACGCTGGAGATGAAGTATGTCATTCAGGACTTGCAGCGGCAGAAGCTTGAATTTCCTGTGATCTGCGGCGGTGCGGCGCTCACGCGAAAGTATGTCGAAGATGACTTGCGGCGGGAATATGCAAATGGCGTTTTCTATGCCGATGATGCTTTCGCGGGCTTGCACATCATGGAGGATCTGTCGACGGAGGATGGCAAACGAAACACGAGGTTGCAAGAGGGGCGCACAGTAAAGGAGTACGCCAAGGCGGCAGCCGTAGACGAAGAGAGCGGGCCAGTTTTTGCCGAGCGAAGCCCCGTTGTCGGCGACGCTCCGAACATCCCCACACCTCCGTTTTGGGGAGTGCGCGTGCGCAAGGATTTCGATCTTCGGGAAATCTTCCAATACATCAACGACACCGCTTTATTCAAGAACCAGTGGCAGTTGAAGACGGCGTCGCAGGAAGATTACGTCCGATTGGTCGAGCAGAAATTCCGTCCGATCAAAAAGCAGCTGGAAGAAGAAGTAATCGCCAGCGGCTTGTTTGAGCCGAAAGCGGTCTATGGTTATTTCCCTGCCCAGAGCGAAGGCAACGATGTCATCGTCTATTCGCCAGAACAGCCCATATCGACGCCACGCGAACTTCTGCGCTTCACCTTTCCTCGTCAGAGAGAAGGCCGCAAACTGAACATCGCGGATTTCTTCGCGCCAAAAACATCGGGGAAGATGGACGTGATTGGTCTCTCGCTTGTCACTATCGGGTCCAAAGCTTCACAAGAGACGCAGCGGCTGTTTGAAGCGGGCGAGTACACGAAATATCTTTATCTGCATGGGATCAGCGTTGAAACAGCAGAGGCACTCGCCGAATATTTACACAAGAAGATCCGCGAGGATTTGAGGATTGCGAGTGAGGATTCACCGCACATTCGCGATTTGTTCCATCAAAAATATCGCGGATCGCGGTATTCGTTTGGGTATCCGGCGTGTCCGAATCTCGAAGATCAGACGAAGCTTTTTGCTCTTCTGCATCCGGAAGAAAACGTAGGAGTGCGGTTGACTTCGGGATTTCTGCTGGAACCGGAACAGTCAACTTCTGCCATTGTTGTGCACCATCCCGGCGCCAAATACTTTGTGGTCTAATCAGCTCAGATGAAGCACCATCAGGGCTTCGTCGATAGTTGGCCGAGCTTAATGACTCTCGGTTTCGGGACCATAACTCTGAAAGCCCAAAGGCTGAGCGGGCTCAGGTCGCTACAGTATACTTTCTGGTTAATCGGGAATTAACTGTATTGTCCGGAACCAGACAATCAGCCTAACTTGATGGATTGGCTTTCACTCTCCGAAGAGCATTGAATTTGGCCAGTCCAACCTCATCCGGTGAACCGAAACCCAGCCCCACACCACGCATGGAGCCAAAGGCCACAATACTCTGTATCGACGATGAAGAGCCGGGTCGGACTTTGCGTAAGCTGCTGCTGGAGTCGGCTGGATATGACGTGCTCACGGCAGCCTCCGGGCGTGAAGGATTGCAGCTTTTTCAGTCAAATACGGTCAACGCAGTGATTGTCGACTACTGGATGGCCGATATGAACGGCTTGGCTGTCGCCAAGGAACTGAGGCGGCTGAACCGCAAGACCCCCATCATTGTGTTATCGGCGTATGTTCCTATCCTGGACGAGGCTATCGGACTGGCGGATTTATGGGTCAGGAAGGGCGAAGTCGATCCTGAGTATCTGTTGGCCAGGTTAAAAGAGCTGCTGGAAAAACGGCGGCAAAACTGAATTCCCGATACTCGAATCTAATCTTTCACACCCCGGTTTTCGGTTTCCAGTTCGCAGTTCTCAGTAAAGTCTGAAGCTGACCTCAATATTGACTTGCACGGCGACGGGAATGCCGTCTTTACGAGCGGGCTCAAATCTCCAGGTACGAATTCTTTCGATGGCTTTTTCGTCCAGGCCCATGCCTAAGGAGCGGTACACGCGGATGTCTCGGGGGTGACCATCGGGTCCGACGATAACCCATAAAACCACGGTGCCTTGGTATTTGGCTTTGCGGGCCTCTTCGGAATAGTCAGGATCGGGCGCATAGATGGGGCGAGGAGCGGAAACGCCACCGCCGACGTGATAGACTCCTCCGCCAATTCCCCCACCTGTTCCGGGTCCTACGCCGGGGCCAGTGCCGGAACCGACGCCACCCCCACTTCCGGATCCGATGCCTCCACCAAAACCGGGCCCATTCGAAGGCGGCCCGAGAACGGTTGACAGGGGGTCGCCGAGCGTACCTGTCTGCGGGAGATGAATCTGCGGCGGGACGACAACTGTAGGTTCGACCGCCAATTTTGGATTATCGTTGCGGATCACCACCGCCGGAGGTGTGATCTGCTCACGGGAGAAGCGGGGCAAGGCGCCTTTGGATGCGGCCAGCTTGTCGCGATCGCCACCGCCACCGCCTCCACCCGCTTGCGTTTTTGAGGGAGGCAAGATGTAGGGGCTGACGTCGGTAATTACGTTTACGACCTGTTGACGAATCAGCTGCCGGTGAGTGATCACGAAGTGGCCGGATGCAACCAACAAGGCGACCAAGACAACATGGCCGAGGAACGAGTAGACGAATGTCAGAGGGCGGGTTTGGTAAAGGCCATAGCCCGCGCCAAAAAGCGTGGGCAGGGGAGTTGATTCGGAATTGAGAGACGACACCCACTCGACGTGGGGCGCCTGTTGTGATCCAGCGGCCCGCATAGTCTCGCGCGCGGGCACATTTGTGCCCACGGCTTCATGGTAGGAAGTTTCCGGTTTGGAGGCAGTGATATCCCTCACACCGCATGAGCAACTCAGGCCGCTAAGAAACCAAGCTAGGGAGCCAGTGTGCTAGCTTTTCCTGCCGGTGACCGCGAAGAATTCGGCCACTTCTTGCTCCACATTCTTGCTGCCGCATTTTGGGCAACGAATATCTTCTTGGTCGTGTTCGTGCAGGGTGAGTACCGTCTCAAACGACTTGTCGCAGTCGTGACAGATGTAGTCGTATACGGGCATGGGGAGCACCTCGCATGTGGACTCTCAAAGAATTGTAACTCCAGGTAGGTAGTAGCTAGTAGCTGGTAGTTAGTAGATTTCAACAACCCTAGGTCCCAGCTACTAACTACTAGCTACAATTTTTGGGCAATGTCTTTGAAATCGAAGATCCCCTTCTTGCCCAGCAACCACTCGGCAGCTTTTACCGCGCCTTCAGCATAGCCGCGGCGGGACTTGGAGTCGTGACAGAGATAGATCCTGTCGGCCGGCGAGTCGAAGATTAATTCATGCATGCCGACGACATCGCCTTCGCGGAATGAGGTGATCTCTAACTCTGTCTCCGCCGCGTCCTGGATCAGGCGCTGCAGAGTCAATGCGGTGCCCGAAGGCGCATCTTTTTTGTGAGCGTGATGGCGTTCGAAGATCTGGCCGAAGTATCCATGGCGAAGCGCGGCCGAGGCGATGCGCGCAATATCGAAGAAAAGATTTACGCCGATGGAAAAATTGGAGCCGTAAAGCAGACCGGTTCCGTGTTTTTCTACCAATTGGTGGATTCGGGGCAGTTCGGAGTACCAGCCGGTTGTGCCGACGACCAGGTTCTTGCCCGCGGCGGAGCAAGCTTCGATGTGCTGAAGCACCGCTTTAGGAGTGGTGAAATCGATGACGACATCGATGTCGGCGAGGCGAGTGGTCGTGAGGGCGGAAGCATTGGGATTGTCTGTGGAGCAGAGCACCGCGACATCGTGATGGCGTTCGCGAGCCACCTCTGCGACGAGAGATCCGGTTTTGCCGCGACCGAGGATAAGGAGTCTCATGGAGAAACAATTCTAACCGCAGAGGACACAGAGGACACCGAGGAACACACAAACTTGCGGAAAACGGTACTGCTGCATCCAATCAAGCGAAGATTTCCGGGTCGAGCTCGGAAAAGAATACACCGTGCAGGCGGCGGATCACCTGCGGAACATCGTCTTCTTCAATCACGAATGTCAGATTGATTTCGGATGCGCCCTGGGAAATCATGCGGATTTTCGTATCTCCCAGTTCGCCGAAGACGCGGGCGGCGATTCCCGGGGTTTCCCGGAGATTTTCGCCCACCACACAAACGATGGCTTTGCAGCCTTCGTACTTGACGTCGGCGAGCTTGGCCAGATCAGCGGCCAGCGCAGGAATCGCCTCGTTGGAGTCCACTGTCAACGAGACGCTTACTTCCGAGGTGGAGACTACGTCTACGGGGACCCCATGGCGGTCGAAGGCTTCGAAAATCGATCGCATAAACCCGTGTGCCAGCAACATGCGAGGGGCGGCGACATCAATGATCGTAATGCGCTTTTTGGCCGCGATGGCCTTGAAAAAATTGCGGCAATGTGGGACGCGGGCTGCGATGCGGGTGCCTTCACATTCCGGGTTGCGCGAGTTCAAGATGAAGACTGGAATGTTCTTCTGAATGGCGGGCAATACGGTTGCCGGATGCAGCACTTTTGCGCCGAAGTAAGCGAGTTCAGCGGCTTCATCGAAACTGATGGCTTTGATACGTCGTGCCTCGGGACATAAATTGGGGTCGGTGGTCATCATACCGTCCACATCCGTCCAGATTTCGATGCGGTCGGCACCGAGTTCCGCACCAACGATGGCGGCGGAGTAGTCAGAGCCGCCGCGCCCGATGGTCGTGGTTACGCCGCCTTTGGTTGCGCCGATAAAACCACCCATGACGGGCACCTGGCCTTTTCCGAGCAAGGGGTGAACCTTGGCCTGCAGGCGCTCGCGGGTTTCCTGCATGAGAGGAGCAGCTCGAGTATGAGCGGTGTCAGTCACAATGCATTTGCGCGAGTCGACCAGCTCGGCTTCGATGCCGCGCGCGGCAAATGCGGCTTTGACGATGCGGCTGGAGAGCACTTCACCGAAGGCGGCGACATGATCGGTGGTGCGCGGAGTCAATTCTCCGACGGCTGCGATGCCGCGAAGCAATTCGTCGAGAGCCTCAAACTCTGCGCCTAAATCGCTGTGGAATTGCGTAAACAGAGCGGTTCCGAGAAGCTCGCCGGCGGTAGTGTAGTGACGTTCGCGGAGAGAGCGGGAAAGCTTCAGGGCGCCTTTACGATCGCCGGAACCGGCGGCGCGGGCCATGGCGAGGAGTTGGTCGGTGACCTTGGCCATGGCGCTGACGACGACCACAGGTTTTTGCGGCAGGCGTGCCTTGACGATCGTAGCGGCGCGGTCGATGGCTTCGGGATCCTGGACAGAGGTGCCGCCAAATTTCATGACGATCATGGCAGGCACCGAGGAATAGATTTCGGGGATTTCAATCGAGATAGCCCCGGACCTTGAGCAATTCGGCATTCAGCAAGGCGGCACCGGCAGCGCCACGAATCGTGTTGTGCGAGAGCACGGTGAATTTCCAGTCGAGAAGGCTGCAAGGGCGCAGGCGGCCGATGGTTCCGGTCATGCCGTGGCCAGCGTCAACGTCGAAGCGCGGCTGTGGGCGATCGGGGGAATTCACGTATTGCAGCGGATTTTCCGGGGCGCTGGGGAGTTTCAGTTCCTGTGGAACGCTGCGGAAGCTATTCCAGCAGTCGATGATCTGCTCGGCAGATGTTTTCTTCTTGAATTCGATTGAAACCGATTCGGTGTGCCCGTCTTCGACGGGGACGCGGTTGCAATGCGCGGTCATGCCGAAATCAGCGGGAGTGATTTTCGCGCCGTCGACCTTGCCGAGCAGCTTCAATGTCTCCTCTTCCATTTTTTCTTCTTCTTTAGCGATGTAGGGGATTACATTGCCGAGGATATCGAGGGATGCCACTCCGGGATAACCGGCGCCGCTGACTGCTTGCATGGTGACGACCATCACGGTCTCGATGCCGAACCTCTGGTGCAATGGAGCGAGCGCCAGGACGAGGCCGATAGCGGAGCAGTTAGGATTTGTAACCACCAAGCCGTTGGATTTTCGGCGCCATGACTGGCATTCGATCAGCTTGATGTGATCGGCATTGACTTCGGGGATGACGAGCGGAACGTCGCTCTGCATGCGGAGCGCACTGGAGTTGGAGACAACGGCGTGACCGGCTTCGGCAAAACGCGGCTCCAGTTCGGAGGCGATGGAGGCATCGAGGGCGGCGAAAATGACCTTGGGCGCGTTGGCGGGAGTGGCAGGAGAAACGCGCATGGCAGCGACTTTCGGCGGAAGCGGAGTTTTCATGCGCCAGCGGACGGCTTCGGCGTAGGGACGGCCTTCCGAACGGTCAGAAGCCGCAAGCCAGGCGACTTCGAACCAGGGATGGAGCTCCAGCATCTGCACAAAGCGCTGTCCGACGACACCGGTAGCGCCCAGAATTCCAACGGGAATTTTGTTTGGCATGGTTGATTGGATTTTATAACAGGCGGGCGGGCCGGTTGATACTGAAGAATTCGGCCGCTGCTGCCGATGTAGAGTATGAGGATTTTTTATGCCGGAATTACGCCAGAATTATGCGACTAAGGAATGGGTGATCATTGCCACAGAACGGGCGAAGAGACCGAAGGAATTAGCGCGTGCCCAAGCGGCGAAACCGGTGGCGTCGCTGGTACCAACTTGTCCGTTCTGTCCGGGGAATGAAGACAAGACGCCGCCGGAGATTTTGCGGGTGCCGAATGGGAATGGTTGGCAGGTCCGCGTAGTGGCGAATAAATTTGCTGCCCTGGCGCGGGACAGCCAGTTGACGCGAACGATTCACCGCTCGCGTCGCAGTATTGCGGGATTTGGCATTCACGATGTCATTATCGAGACGCCGGACCACTCGCAGGCGCTAGCGCTGATGGACGATGCGCACGTAGCGAATGTGTTGCGAACGTATAAATTGCGCTATGACGAATTGAGCCTCGATCCGCGCATCGCGCACATCACAATTTTCAAGAACCATGGGTTGGATGCGGGGACAAGTCTGGAGCATCCGCATTCGCAGTTGATTGCGACGCCGGTGATATCGAGCCAGGTGCGAGGGCGGTTTCAGGTTGCCCTGCAACATCACGACGATTTTGGCGAGTGCATGTTTTGTCAGGTGATTGAAGAAGAACTCGCCGAAGAGGATCGGATCGTGCTCACGACCGAGCATTTCGTTGCGTTGGAGCCGTTTGCTTCGCCGACGCCGTTTGCTACGCATATCTTTCCGCGGCGGCACATGGCGAATTTTGGAGACATCAGCACGATTGAGATGGCTGATCTGGCGCGGGTTTTGAGGAAAGTGCTGGGGAAGCTCTATCACGGGCTAGGCGATCCGGATTTCAATTTCACGTTGCGCAGCGCGCCGGCGGAATTGCATGGCGTTAAGTATTTTCACTGGTACGTGAGCATCATCCCGCGGCTCACCAGGGTTGCCGGATTTGAGCTGGGCTCGGGAATGTTCATCAACACTGTGCCGCCGGAGTCGGCTGCGGAATTCTTGAGGAATGTGAAGACCGAAGCCGCGGCAGGAGCGTGATCCCAGGCACCCTGATGTCATCCCACGCTGCTCGTAAAAATTGCAGACATGGGGCACCGAGCAGGCTTAAGGTCTTGGGGTGATTTCAGCGGTAAAGGAATATTCGTTCAAGGGGCCGAAGCGCCTTTTCTCTGCGTAAGTGCGCCAGCGGCGCCAAACGATGCGCAGGCTGGCCATCACCGGAATCGAAAGATAGACGCCGAGCACACCGGCGATTTCGCCGCCAGCCAGAACCCCAAATAGCGCAGCCAGCGGATGCAGTTCCATGCTGCGGCCCATGATGCGGGGCGCAATGACGTAATCCTGAACCAGGCGCCATACACCCAGAAATACCAGCAGCGCGATCCAATGAGGAAAGCTGGTGAGAAGCGCAACTATCAAAATTAGTGCGGTGGCCACTAAAGGTCCCACCACAGGAATAAATTCCATCAGGCCGCCTGCGGTGGCGAGCATGAGCGCGTAGGGCACCTTGATGAGCGCCATGAACGAGCCGTAGACGAGAAAAGAAAACAGGGCCAAAGTCAATTGAGCGCGGATGAAATGGGCGAGCATCTGGTTGAGATCGCTGCGCACCCCGTCGAGGAATTCACGCTGCGGCTTGGTCTGGACAAGCGAGGCGGCGGATTCGGCAAAGTAAGCGCCATCTTTGAGGAAGAAAATCGCGAGGATCGGAATCACGATCAGGAGCCAAGAATCTTTCGCGACATCGGCGATATGGATTCCGACGCTTTGCGCGATTCTCAGGAGATCGTCGCGATGGCTGGCGAGAAAATCCTGCGCGGTTCGAATTGTGGGCAAGCTCCAGCCATGTTCCACGCCGATGGTCACGGCGATGTTTCCAGAACTGATCTGATCCAGCATTTTGGGCAGGGTCTGGGTCAAGCGCTGGGCCTCATGGGCAATCCGGGGGCCTACGAAAAAGAAAAAAGTTGCAAGCAGAGCGGCAAGCAACAGATAAATGACCAAAATTGCGATCGCCCGGCTGCGAGTCCATCGTTCGAGGCCGGAAACAGCGGGGTCGACCAGATAAGCGAAGAAAATCGCGAATAGGAACGCGATCAGGGTGTGGCGCGCGACGTAGAGAAAGCCCAATCCCAGCGCGAAAAGAAGCGCTGTGCTCAAGACACGGGCCGCGCGTGCGTCAGTGAGAGCCAAATGCGGTTACTCGTCCGTGAAGTAAGATGATTAAGGATGCGAGTCAAACGCGCGATTTTCGCGTCGCAAAGAACGCGACGATTCGCGCGACTCGCCCAGATCCCTCGCCTCGCAAGAGCGGCTCGCTCGGGATGACAAAACCAACTTCTTCACTGCTCTAATCTCGAACAATCTCGGTGTTGCTGCCCTGGTCCAGGATTCGTTGCACCTTCAATTGATCATCCAGCCAGAGGGCCCAGCTACCGACTTCGCTGGTGACATCGAGCCGGATGAGTTCGTGTTCGGCGTTATGAATCGCAACCTTCTCCCTACCAGAATACTGTACTCCCACCGGCATGGACTGGCGGGTGTGCGGGTTTAATGTTCCCAACTGCACCGATGATTTGAGAGGGCAGGAAATCTGGTTATTTTCCTGCTTGCAGGTGGTAGCTAAGAATTTCCACGCCAAGACCTCCCGCTGGATGAGGAAATAATCGTCCAGAATGGTGGTCGAGGACGGGAGAAGGAAAGGCTGTTCATGAGGCTTCTCTTGCGGGCTCTTGCTAAAGCGCTCGGTCAGAAAATCGTTGGCAGGGAAGACCGAAGCCTGCGACTGACCCGGGCTGGTTTCTTTCCACTCGTAGCTCTTCAAGTTGCCCTTTGCGTCCAGTTGCAGTTCGGAATTTTGAGCGGCCTTGTCGGTTCCAGCTTCGGTTTTAAAATCAGAAACGACCGAGCTGCCGGCATCGTCCTGACGAATCGAAAAAGTCTCTGTGGCGACTCGCTGGCCATTCATGAATACGCCGAACGAACCGGAGTCGACGGTTTTCCCTGGCACTTGCTTGGGCGTGTTGCCGGCAAATGCAAGCTGCGAAATGACGAATACGAGTGCAATTCGAGCTGTAGGATTACAGCGGTTTATCCAAGTCCGAGACTGCATGCCACCTCCCTCGCGATGGTGTCCTGGTCTTTTCCGTCGGTATCAATGTGGCAGGCGGCTTTTAGGTAGAACGGCCGCCTATGTTCATACAATGCACGAAATTGTTTTCGATCTCCGAGCAGAGGCCGATTGCGGCCCTCGGCTGAGCAACGCCGAAACAACTCTTCCGGTGAAGCATCGAGAAATATGACCGGAGCGCCGGCATTTTCCAGAAGAGCAGCATTTTCACACTGCGCGAAGGCTCCGCCACCCAAAGCAACGATTCGAGGTGATTGGTCCAATTTCGCGATCAGTTCACCCAGCGCGGCCGATTCTGCGCGACGGAATTCAGATTCACCCGAATCACGAAAAATTTCTGCGATCGATCGCCGTTGTTGGCGTTCAATGAGATCGTCCAGGTCCTCAAACCGCCAATCCAGGCGGCGAGCGAGAGCTTGACCGACAGTAGTCTTGCCGGCGCCCATGAAACCAACCAGAAAGATTACACGGGGCTGGTCATTCCGTCGCATAACTGCAGTAACTGGCGGGCGCGGAGCAGTTGTAGGTTCCATCTGTGGATCGATAAGGAAGCGAGCCAGACGCACAGTTATTGCGTCCCTCCAAACGCGACGCCTTGTGCGGTTCGCTCAGATCCTTCACGTCGCAAAAGCAACTCGTTCAGGATGACAGTAGATTTGACGGCGCTTTTTTCAACGTTTCTTGAGGTGAATTTTACCACTGAAAGAAAGCAACTTAACCGAGGATGCGGCTTTCCCCATGGTGCCTGCGAAGGCACTCCCGGCCCTTTCGACGAGGGACGTGTGGACAGGTTGAAGGGGGAAATCGTTGATGACTTTTCCCTGCGAGGAGCTGGCGAGCACGTCCATGGAAGCATAGGCGGGAGCTGTGGCCTCAATGTCCCCGGTGTGGGTCATGAGGGAGTATTCGCCGCCGCCTCCGAAATCGCCGACGTAGACGATACGGCCGCTGTTGGAGTTCACGTGGACCAGTGGACCAGTGACAGAAATCAGATTGACTTCACCACCAACGGAGGTAATCTCCACGTGGCCATCGCTGACGTTGGTCAGAGTCACAGGACCATCCAAGGTTTTGATGTGAACATGGCCATCGCTCAAGTCGCGCACATCCATGTTGGCGGTGTTGCCCTCGAGAATGACGTCGCCATGCAACTTTTCCGCGCGGATGGGACCGGTAGCCGAACGTAAACTCACACTGGCATCGGCGGGAACGGAAACCTCGTATTCGACCAGTCCGGAATCCGGGTCAGCGCCCGCGAGGAGATGAGTCGAGACGGAAACGCGACTGCCGCTATGGCTGGAATCGATTTCGGCTTTATCGGAATGAAGGATGGCGGTGATAAGAACCTCGTGGCCAGAGGAAGGCTTTACGGAAATGGGACCAAACTGATTGATGACGGAGATGCTGGCGTGACGATGCACTCGAAAGCGAAACTCTTTTCGGTTTTCTGCCGCGGCGACGACTGACGCCAACAGCAGCATCGCGATGATCAGCCCTGCAATCCTGTTTCTGCGGTACATAATCGACCTCGTCCCCACATCACTTCGGTTCATATCTTACGGAAGAGCGCGATGCATCGCCATCTCGTACACCATCGCTCTTTGCTCGTAGGCATTTGTCAGGTGCTGCTGCGAAATCTCATCGTTGGGATTGTTGCGTGCGGCTAACTCGGCGTCGTGGATGTAAGCTTCCACGGCCCGGAAATTCGACTCGTAAGATGCCCGCATACTGGGGGCCCGGGTTGCAACCAGCTTGATCACTTGATCTTCCGAGGCGGGAACCGAAGAAGGCTGGGTTATGCCGGCGTTCTCGACAGGAGGCGTGGTCGTTCTGGTCTGGTGCGCGATTTGGGTGCTCACTTGCCAATGCATGACGAGAAGGCCGGCACCGAACACGAGACCGGCGGCGATTGGCACCAGCCAGGCAAAACGCCAGCGCGGCGCAGGCAAGCGCGTGGGAACGAGCTGCGGTTGGGGTTGACGAATCAACCCCTCCTGCCGCAGCGCAGCTTCAATGTTGGTCCAGACTCGCGGGCTCGGTTCGTGGTCCTCCAGACGCCGAGCGTTCTGCTCAATCGCGTTCAGATCTGAAAACAAATCCGCGCAGGCGGAGCAGGTTTTCAGGTGCTGTTCCTGCTCGAGATTGTGGCCGCCCTCAAGCTCAGGCAAGACCCGCTGAAATTCTTTACAGGTCATACTACCTTCTCCCCGATATCACTTCTTTCTCCCCTTACGGCTTGGTGGCCTTTACGGCTCTGCTCGATTTGAGGAGGCCTCGTAACCTCATTCTAGCTTTGTGCAACTGCGACTTGCTGTTGCCGATGGAGCACCCGACGATTTTGGCAATCTCGTTGTGCTCGTAACCTTCAACATCATGCAGCAGGAAAACCGTCCGATACCCTGGAGGCAAGTCGGCAATCGCATGCTCCAGTTGTAACCGGTCGATGGATCCCGCCAATCTTACATCGTCCGCGCCCGGTTCTTTCTTATGAGTTTCCTCGTCGGTCTCCATGGTCTCCTCGAGAGGGACCACGGGCAAGCCTTTTTTTCGCAACTGCATCAGCACGACATTCACGGCCATTCGGTGCAGCCAAGTAGAAAAGGCCGACTCTCCGCGAAAGGTGCCGATCTTACGAAATAGCTGCAAGAATGCTTCCTGGGTAAACTCCTCAGCCGAAGCGGTATTGGCAGTCATACGCAGGCACAACGAGTACACCCGGCGCTTATGCAGGTGGTAGAGAGCCTCGAAAGCCTCTGCATCCCCTTGCTTAGCCCGCTCAATTGCCTCAGCTTCAGGAAGCTTGTCGCCTTGCAGTTTTCTTGCGCCCGTCAAGTTGCCTTAACCCGGCCGCATTCAGTGTGATGCGGCCTACATATTATAGTGTTGTCCTGCTTGCAGTTACTTCAGTGTTAGAAGATCTTGTCGGACAAGTCAATTTTGCGCACCCAATCCCAGCTCCATCACCGGTCGCCGAAGCATGTCAAAGCCACATCCTTATAGATTCAGCATTTGTGGCGAAGACCCAGAAACAGCGGTCAACAGTCGGTCAAGACTGGGTCAAAGTTTATGCTGATCCTGTGGCGGTAGTTATGCTTTCCAGCCCATGGCCGTGGGGACCGATTTCGCGTTGGCGAAGCAGGAAGGCAAAAAACATGCCAAGGAATCCCAAAATGGAAAAAATCCACATCCCCATGTGGTATCCGGCCGGATTTTGAGGCCCGGCATGGCCGTAGTCGTTGGCCCAGCCCACCAGGAGATTGAGGCCCGCTAGCCCGATGTTTTGGATCATCGTCATCAAGCCATACGCAGTTCCGAGCTTGGATTGGTCGACGATGTAGGCTACGGAGGGCCACATCACGGCCGGAACCAGGGAAAAAGCGATTCCCATCATGGCCATAGGCAGGTAGAGGCTGATATGGGTGTAGCCCATCATCAAATAGACGGGGATGAGCAGCATAGAACCGAGCATCATGAGAAGGGCGCGTTTGCCCAGCTTATCGACAAACATGCCAAATACTGGGGTGCCAAACATCGTGAATGCCGTCAGGATGCTGACTAGAAAGCCCCCTAACTGACGAGAGGTTCCATGGGCCTCAATGAAGAATTTAATTGCGAAGGTCTCGAAGGGAAAGATCGCTGAGTAAAAAACAATGCACAAAGCCACGATGTACCAGTAGGAAAGGCCGAACTTGAAAATATCGCTGAAGACCACTTTGTCAGTCGAGCCTTGCTGTCCTACTTCGAACTTCTTTTCCGCATAAACCTCCATGATCCAGTAGACGATGGCGCCGGTCACGCAAAAAGTGGCAAAGCCAATCGAAATCAGCAGGGGTGTACGCCAGTTTGCGTAGGCGGAGCTGGCCCAGGTAGGAGAGTTTTGGGCCAGCCAGGTGCCGAAGCGGGCGATCATCAGGTTAATTCCAAAAGCGAAGCTCAGTTCTTTGCCTCGAAACCATTTCGCTGTGGCCGTGGTAACGGCCACGATGAGGGATTCTGCTCCTAGTCCGAAAATCAAGCGGCCGCTTGCCATAATCGCAAGTCTCGGGGATAAAGCCGTAACAATAGAGCCGATCAGGCAAATGGATCCGAAAAGAAAAATGGCTTTCCGTGTCCCGATGCGGTCGACGATGTAGCCGCCGATCAGCACCATGAAAACGTTAGGGATACTGTAAATCGCCTGAAGAAGGCCGATGTTCGAGTCGGTAAAGTGCAGCTGTTTAGCGAGCAGATCGGCTAAGGGCTCGATGCAGTCGTAAACATAATAATTTCCGAACATGGCCAGGCTGATGAAGATCAAGACAGTCCAGCGGTAGAGTGTCGAGGGTCGCGGGCGGATGGGACTCAACTCGGGGCTGACGGATGCCAAGATGTTTGCTCCTACAATTCGCGGCCAGAACTGAAGAAGATAGCAGAAGCGAGATGGCATCGTCTGTGTCTTTCGACACATGGGTGGTGGCTCAGAGTTTGGTGCGCCATCCTGTAGCCCCGCGTTTTTACCTGCGGCGCGAGGGATCTGGCGCGGAGCGGCCTCCGGCAGTCCACGCAAGATTGCTTCGCTCCACCTGAGAGGCGGTTGGGCTGAAATGGGTGCAATTAGAGGTGAATTCAAACTGAGCCATAACGGGACATACAACAACCTTAGGGTGACGTTTGGGCCGCACATCCGGTTTTAAACAAGACCAGCAGACGACGGCAGCTCCCGAGGGCTGCCGTTTTTGTTTTCACAAAATCGCCGGCGTGATAAAGTGATCGCACCTGAATTGCCGCATCAATCGCGCATTCTGGAGGAAGAAGCCATGGCGCAAATCTACGATCTGGTGAAGGATCGCCGCGTGTATTCCGTCAACGCGGATACCACGGTGCTGGAAGCGGCTCGATTAATGATGGAGCACAACATTGGAGCGTTGCCGGTTTTGCGGGATGGGGAACTGGCGGGGATCTTCTCGGAGCGCGATATCATGAACCGGGTGGTGGCGCTGGGTCGCATGCCGGGAACGACCAAGGTTTCCGAGGTCATGACGCCGAATCCCAAATCCGTGGCCAGCAATGAGAGTGTGGAGAACAGCCTTTTTCTCATGCGGGAATTCGGGTTCCGGCACTTGCCCATTATGGATGACGGGCAGTTGAAGGGGCTAGTTTCTTTGCGCGATGTCCTGATGCGCTATTTCTCGCAGAAAGAAGCGGAAAGCAGACGCAGGGCGTCATAGCTGGCAATCGACCTACCTGCGGCGCAAAAGCAGGTCACCGCGGCCAGGCGGCAACGCGAACGGAAACTCCAGCGCGCGGGCACCTATAGGAGCGCGCAAGACAAACTGCTCTTGAGCTTTCCAGTTTCCAATCCACTTACTTTTTGCGCTGAAGAAGATCCAACCGCTAGCTTGCGAATTTTGCCCATCTAATCGGATTGCTCGCAGGGCGTGGGATTTCACAAATTGCGCGGTTTCGGTGAGACTAGTCTTCTGAGTTTTGTTGTTTGACCCTGCTGATTCCTTAGCTTGCAGCATCCCCGCAAACTCGTCCGGATCGACGGCCTTTTGTAATGTGTGATAGTGGTCCACGAACTCCAGGGTGAACTCAGCGGGATTTACTAACAGGTCATCATTGCCGCGATAGTGCACGGTAATCCAGAGAGCAAAAAGCGGCTCAATCCGGAGCTTGGTTTTTCGCACTTCGTCGGCATCAACAGCGATAACCAGGCCCCAATCATCTGTCCATATTCCGTAGCGATACTTACCATCGTCGTCGGCGCTGAAGGTGCAGCCAGGATTGCCATCGGCCCATCGGACAACGGTGACGCCGGTATTGTTCTGAGCCGCGATCAAAGAGAGGAAGATCGGGAAGGAGGAAAACAGGCCGATCAATCGGGAAGCTCGAATCATGGCCAGCTTGTTTCAGATTACCCGCAGGCGGGCGGTTGCGGGAGGAGGCTGGCAGAGGAAAATTGTCCCGTGTGCCGTATTGGGAGCTATCCACCCGCGCAGTTCAGCGAAACAGACTTCTGGAATATCTATCCGCCTGTCTCAAAGAGCGCCTGCGTCGCCAAAATTCCAGCAAACGGCGAAAGGGGAAAAACAACCATATCGCGAGGATTGCAACTCCAACTAGGAACTTCATACCATCTACTCCTGACTTGCAAAAAAGCTAGTCGACATGCTCGCCTTCTTCGAAAAGACCCTCAGCTGGCAGAACGTCGGTTTCGTTGGCAATCCAGACATACAGAGTCGGAAGCAGGAACACGCTGATTGCGAGAGCTGCGATCAGGCCGCCGACAATAACAATGGCAAAAGGCCGCTGCGAATCGGAACCGATGGCGTGGGACATGGCGGCGGGGAGAAGGCCGAGAGTCGCCACCAGCATCGTCATCATGATCGGGCGTAATCGCAGCACGGCTCCTTCGACGGCTGCATCTTCGACGGAATATCTGCGCGCGCGAAGCTGGTTAATGTATTCCACCATGATCACGCCAGTCTGCACACACACGCCGAACAACGCGAGAAAGCCGACGCCCGAAGAGACGCTGAAATTTGTGCCGGTAAGCAAGAGCGCCAGCAGACCACCGATGGGAGCGACTGCGATATTCACCATGATCAGCAGCGACCATTTGAACGACTTGAACATGGTGTAGAGAATGATGAAGATGATCAGAATTGTGATGGGCAGCACGATAAGTAAGCGCGCGTTGGCTCGCTTGGCGCTGGCATATTCCCCTTCCCACCCAATGCGATAGCCAAGCGGGAGTTTTACTTGAGTGTCGATTTTGTGCATGGCCTCTTCGACTGTGCTACCCAAGTCGCGCCCGCGCACGCTGTACTTAATGGCAATGTAGCGCTGGTTACCTTCACGGTAAATTTCCGATCCGCCGTCAACAATTTTGGTATTGCAAAGCTGCGCGAGCGAAACGCGAGCACCGGTGGGTGAGAGCAGGCGAATGTTCTCGATGGCCTGCAGGGTGTCGCGATATTGCGGTAGATAGCGGAGCGTGAGATCGTATCGGGCCTCGCCTTTCAGCACCTGGGTTAAGGCGTTGCCACCGACAGCAGTTTGGATCGCGTCCTGCACGTCGGCGACATTGATCTGGTAGCGGGCGGCGGCTTCGCGGTTCACACTCACGTTGAGATTGGGCTGGCCGAGAACGCGGAAGACTCCGAGATCTTCAACTCCGCGGATTCCACGCATAATGCTGACGATCTGGTCAGCTTTGTCCTCGAGTACTTTCAGATCGTCACCGTAGATCTTGGTGGCAAGTTCGCCTTTGACGCCGCTGACTGCTTCTTCCATGTTGTCTTCAATGGGCTGCGAGAAGCCCCAGACCACGCCAGGGATCTTGTTCAGCTCGCGCGTCATGGCGGCGATGACTTCGTCTTTATTCTGGTGGAAGATCGGACGCCATTCTTCCTTGGGCTTCAAATCGACGAAGTATTCTGTGTTGAAGAAACCAGTGGTATCGGTTCCGTCATCGGGGCGGCCGACCTGACTGGTGCACTGGGGGACTTCGGGGAACGAGCAAAGGACGCTGCGCGCTTCGTCGGCGACGCGGAGGCCCTCGGCGGGACCGGTGCTGGGTGCGAGCGTGCCGCGAACCCACAGCGCACCTTCATCGAGATGGGGAAGAAACTCGGAACCGATGATTCCGCCAAAAGCGAGAAAGGCGGCGAGTGCGATTCCAGCAGCTGCGCTGCCAACGGTAACCATACGATGTCGAATGGCCCAGCGGAGTGCATGACGATACTGTTGAATGAGCAAGGTCATCACCGGGTTGTGCCACTCTTTGGCCCCGTTGCCGAAGGCGAAGCTCGAGAGCACGGGCGCGATGATGATTGAGAAAAGTAAGGCGCCGGCCAATGCAAACGCTACGGTCCAAGCCATGGGATGAAAGAGCCGGCCTTCCACTCGTTGCAGCGTGAAAATTGGTAAGTACGCAGTAATGATGATGGCGATGGCGTAGAAGACGGGACGTTGTACTTCATGCGAGGCATCGCCGATGCGCTCCATGGGAGTCTTGGTGCCATTGGTGTGGCTCAAATGGCGGACGATGTTTTCGACCATTACGACAGCGCCATCCACCACCATGCCGAAATCCAATGCACCGAGAGACAGCAGGTTGGCGGGCGTGTGCTTCAGGTCCAGACAAATGGCGGCGAAAAGAAGAGAGAAGGGAATGGTGATGGCGACGATTAACGCTCCTCGAACGTTCCCGAGAAACAAGAAAAGGATGATCGAGACAAGGATCATGCCTTCGGTGAGGTTGTGGAGAACGGTATGCGTGGTGAAGTGAACTAAATCGCTGCGATCGATGAACGGAACGACTTTCACTCCAGACGGCAGTATGCGGCTGTTAAGTTCCTTGACCTTATCGTGAATACCCTGGAGCGCAGCCTCGGCGGTTGCACCCTTGCGCAGGAGCACGATGCCGGAGACGACGTCGTCGTTGTCGGTGATTTTGTTGCCCTGGTGAGCGGCCCGGCCGAATTGGCCGAGGCGAATTTTCGGTCCTTGTTCGACCACCGCGATATCTTTTATGTGCAGCGGCGTTCCGTTCTTTGCGTAGAGGACCGTGTCGGCGATGTCGCGCGACCGATCGACCAGTCCCACCTCGCGGACGTTAATCTGCTGTAAACCTTCCTGAATAAAGCTGCCACCGGCATTAGCGTTGTTGTTGGCGAGTTGCTGTTCGACTTGAGACAGACTCAGTCCGTATGCAATCAGCTTGTTGGGATCGAGACGGACCTGGTACTCGCGTGTGGGGCCACCGAAGCTGGCGACGTCAACAATGTCCGGAATCGACTTGAAATTCTTTTCCACGACCCAATCTTCGAGGGATTTCAATTCCATGGGGTCATAGGCCGGATTCGTGCTGTGCAGCGTAAAGAAATAGATTTGGCCGACCGGACTCCAATCGGTTCCCATGAGTGGGGTGACGTTAGGGGGGAGCGTTACTTGGCTCAACCGCTCGAGAACGCGTTCCCGGTTCCAGGCATTATCGGATCCATCGGAAAAGATCAGCTTCACGTCGGAAAGACCGAATAAAGAAAAGGAGCGCAGGTGCACTACGTCGGGGATTCCGTTCATCCCGATCTCGAGTGGAATTGTGACCTGCTGTTCGATTTGCTCAGCGGAGATGCCCGGCCACTGGGTGATGATATCGACGTAGTTGTCGGCGACATCGGGATAGGCCTCGATGGGCAACCGCTCAAAAGAGACGATACCGGCGGCGAACAGAATGATTGCCAGCGCCAGCACCATCAGGCGGTTGTTGAGAGCGAAATCTACGATGCGGCGAATCATTACTGTTCCACGGTGTTTTGCATCGGCAGGGCGTTGGAAACGACTTGATCGCCCGGCTTGAGCCCGGAAACGATTTCCTGCAGGTCGCCAGGAACCTGGTTTCCGGTAACGACTTCCAATCTCTTGAAATGTCCGTTGCCAAGAGGTGCATACACCCACTCGCGATCGTGCAGGTGCAGTATCGCGGTAGTCGGAATGGCAGCACGGGTTTCGGGCCTCTTGCCATAAAAAGTTGCGGTGACGAACATCCCCACACGCATCAGGCCAGGGTTTGGGACCTCAATCCGCACTTTGGCGGTACGAATATTAGGGTCGAGGATCGGCAGCACGTTATCGATTCGGCCTTTGAATACCTGGTTCGGATAAGCGGTAAGGCGAATGTCGGCGGACTCTCCGACGTGAACGGCGTCAAGATCGTTTTCGTAGACATCGCACATGATCCAGACGTAAGAGAGATCGGAAATGGTGAAGGGATTCGGTCCGGACAGGCCAAGGACTCCCGCCGCATTGGTGACTTGCTGATCGGTGATTACGCCGGAGATAGGTGCGACCACGTCGACAATGGCAGAGGGATGGTCTTTGTCTACGCCGAGCAATCGCAGTTGCTCCAGTGCCGCATTTAAATCCGCGGTGGCATCCTGTTCGGCGGTTTGGGCAGTTTCGAGCGCACTCTTGGCAATAGCGCCCTTGTCGTAGAGGAGTTGAGCTCGATCCAGCTGAACGTGCGCCAGCCGTTCGTCATTGACTGCTTTGAGATAGGTTTGGTATGCGCCGGAAACGTCGTTGCTCTGGACGCGAAGCAGCAACTGGCCTTTCTTAACGACGTCTCCAAGCCTGGCCTTAACCTCGACGACTCGTCCGGCGGCGAGAGACACAACTGGCACGGCGCGCGCGATGTCGGGCTGCACCACGCCGGTAACGTTCAAGCTCGGCGCGGCTTTATAGGCGATGGCAGTCACGAGGGGAAACTGATCCGGATGGTCAACCTGAAAATTGCTGGGATCGAAATCAGGTACGACTTCGGTCTTTGGAGGAGCTTCGGCCTGCGGATTGGCTTTGCCTTCGTTGCAGCTCACCAGGAACAGGGGCAACGTGAGACAAAGGACTGCAATCCGGATTCGAAGGCTCGCGAGGATTTTCATGGGATTACCTCCCGCCCTACGGCCATGTTTAATTGCGCGGCAGCAGTCAGGTATGAGCCAACCAGGTTGATGTAATTCAGCTGCACCGCGCGGTAGTCGGACTCTGCATTAAGGAAATCCAACAAAGAGGCTCCGCCATTGCGATAGGAAAAGAAGATCGTGTCGCGCACGCGCACCGACTGCTGCAGATACTTGGCCTTATAGGGTCGTAACAGATTCAGGGTACTGTTCACCGTGGCATAGCCGGAATCCACATCGCTGAGAACCGAGGCTTCGGTGGCATCCCGCAATCGTTGATTTCGCGTGATGTCGAGCTGGGTTCGCAGTTTTTCCCCTTGATTGCGGTCGAATCTGCGAATCGGAATGCTGATGCTCACGCCCAGAGTGTCGACGGCGACAGGATTGTTGGTGGAGGCGTTATGTGTGTACCAGGCGGAGAGCGTCGGATCGGTAGAGCCGTTGGCAACGGCGAGTTTGTGGTTGGATTCAGCTTCGTCGATGGCCTCGATGGCCGCTTTCAAGTCAGGGCGAGAATCGAACGCCATTTTTCGCAGCTCGTCGTGGGGAAGCAATTGATCGCTGAAATCGTACGGGCCGGAAACATCGAACTGCTCCACCGGGGTGCGATCATTCAGCAACGTGAGCAGCTGGATTTTGGCGGTGCGCAAGTTGACTTCAGCCGTTTGCAGATCGGATTCGTACTGCACGCGCTGTAGCTCCAGCCGATCGAGATCAATTTGTGCGATGTCGCCAGCATCGAAACGATCGCGGCTGATCTGCAGGACGTGGTCGTAATAAGCCAGATTGTCCTTGGCTAACTGCAACACCGTTTTCGCTTGCAGGGTGGAAATGAAAGCGCTGCGCAGGTTGAAGAGCAGCGTGCGATCAAGGTCTTCGTGGCTGAACTGGGCGACCATGGTTGCTTTTCTTGCGCTCTCGAAACGCAAGTGCCGTTTGCGGCGGCGCTCGATCAGGTAGCTGACGCCGGGGGACTCGAATGTTCCGCTGAATGGCTGCCAGACCCCATGATTGGGGGCGATTTGGGTCCCATCCACGGTGAAATCGAAGGTCGGATTGGGACGAAGATTCGCGGTGATCTCCTCGGCTCTGGATTCATCGACGCTCAGTTGGTCGGCGAGCAAGGTTGGATTTGTGGCTTCGAAGCGGCTTCGTACCTGTTCCCAGGTGAGCGCCTGTTGCGCGAAGGCACGCACCGAGTAAGTGAACAGAAACAAAGCGGAATAGAGCCAAAGCGTTCTTTGCATTCATCACTCCAGAACTGCCGGACTGTCGTGCTGGACTGCAGCCATGCGCAAGCGGCAGCGACTGCAATGTATGGTTATTTATGAATAATTTGCTCGCGGACGAAAAGGCGAGCTGACTAGGACAGAACTCCGGCTGGCGGTCCGCGCGAAATTTTTTCGTGCGCCGGCACCGGAGCCGGGAGTTGAAGAGATGTAATACAAACGAAGCCACATGGTGCATCCCATATCTGGCAGACGCCAGCGATGGTAGGGAGAAGACTATCAGTATGTGTCCAAGTTCTTGCGGGTGAGTGTTTCAGTTGTCGAGCAGAGAAGCTGGACTCCTCCATCTCCGGGCGCATCGCGTTAAGATCGTCGCTGGCAGAAACGACGGGGAACAGGACAATCAGCGCACATCCGAGTAGCAAAAAAGGATGGTAGCGTCCAAAGGACTGCTGGGCGGCGCGGGCGTGCGCCGGCTTGCGCAGCCAAATCCAGATGGCAGGCACGCCAAGGGCTAGCCAGACAATGTTGAGCAGCAACTCCATGGGTTCAAGTTATAACTATAGCAAAACCGACAGCGTGCAACTGGGCCGGCGCCCAGCCGCGGCATTTTACGTCAAGCTACTGATCGTCCGACTGTACCTAGAAGTCCATTTCAAGATCAATACTGAGTAAGGCCCGGACGTTACGGAAGAGACGAGCAAAAATCCATCATTCCTTTGCACTTTCCGGGTTAATTCTCAGGTATTCCGCGTATATCATGGCAGCTGCTGAAATGGCATCTAAGCCGCAGTAGCCCTCATGCGTATCTGGTCTTTCTTCTCGGTTCTGCTGGTCTTGTGGCTTTCGCTGCCGGTTCGTGCGCAGGTGAGAGGCAACGGGGGCGGCATGTCCGGAATGAGCACAACCTCGGAAAGCAACGCTACCGCATCGGTTCCGGTGGCGGCATTTCTGTCCGGAAAGATAGCACTCGAGGATGGCAGCCGGCTGAGCGACCCGGCTGCGATTCAGCTCATTTGTCACGGACAGCGCCGCACCGCCGGGTATAGCGATCTCCGTGGTGCTTTCAGCTTTCAGTTTGGCGATACGAGTTCTGCTGCTGCTGTGGCGGACACGAGCGACGCCAGTTCCAGCATCATGATCCGCGGCGAAAGCAGGCAGGACGAACGTGACTGGCGCGACTGTGAATTGCAAGCGGTGCTGGCGGGATATTCGTCACCTGTAATCGAGCTCGCGAGTCGAATGAGCAGGCTGGAGAGCGTGGATCTAGGAACGATCACGCTACATCGGCTGGAGCATGTAGAAGGAACGAGTATCAGCGTAACCACCATGCTGGCCCCCAAGCTCGCCACAAAGGCGTTGCAAAAAGGGCGTGAGGAGGAGAAAAAAGGGAAGTGGGAGCAGGCCCAGAAATCACTGCAAAGGGCAGTTGAGATCTATCCCAAGTATGCGGTCGCATGGACAGAGTTGGGTGTGGTGCAGGTAAGGCAGAATGACACGGAATCGGCGAAGAAGTCATTCGAACAATCTGTTGCGGCGGATCCGAAGTACGTGAATGCTTATGAGGGCCTGGCGCAACTGGCCTATCGCGCAAACCGGTGGCCCGAGCTGGTGGAGACTACCGACAAGCTGATTAGTTTGAACCCGGTAAATTTCCCCGGCGCGTATTTTCTGAATGGAGTTGCCAACTATCAGTTGGGAAATTTTGATGCCGCAGAAAAAAAAATTCGTCAAGGCATCAGGGTGGATGACTCGCACGAGGTCCCGAAGCTGCAATTCTTGTTGGGAATGATCCTGGCGCGGAAAGGCGAGTATCAGGAAGCCTCGGAGCACATCAAGCAGTATCTCGACATGACGAAAAACCCTGCCGAAATTGAGGAAGCCAAAAAACTGTTGGCCAACATTGATCGAGTATCCGCAAAACCAAATGCAGCGGCGGTGCAGGAAAAGAAGTAACTTGGGTCGGCTCCTCTCTCCCAGGTTAGCTCGCGAAAGGCGCTCGCGAACCTGGGCCACCCAAAATGACGTGCTCTTGCGCGGGGCTGCGAAACGGCTCGGAATGACAATACAAGTAGGGGAGCGTTCCGTCTGTCCCCAGTTACCCCAGTTACGCCCAGTATTGTGAGGCTGCGAACAGGATTACAGCAATTGCGGCAGCAACGCCAAAGGGAATTTTCGACGATTCCGGGTTGTCCAGCGAAACCTCCTTGCCGGGAAGGTGCAAGCTCATCATGGCGGCGAGCATACGTCCAATGTTGCGGATGGTTTGAAGAAAGCGCCGTTTCCAGATCACAACCAGAAGCGCCATCACGCCAGCGATCAGAACGGTCACAAACAAAAGAGAGATCAGATTGTGTGGGCCGAGAAAAGCGCCGAGGGCGCCGATCAGTTTCCAGTCACCGGCTCCGAGGCTACGCACCATTACAAACGGCAAAAGAATTAGCAAGCCGAGACCCGCGCCTAGCAGTGAATATTTCGCGCCCGCCCAGCCGCGAGCGAAAGAATTGAGTGCGATTCCCAGAAAGAAGGCAGGAACCGTGAGCCAGTTAGGGATGCGGCGCCAGCGGTAATCCGTGCACCCCGCGATCGCGCCAACAACCGCGGGCAGAATCCAGAGTGCACGAATTAGGAGCGAAGAGATGGGATGGGGGCTGATGCGCGGATTCTAGAAGTTCGCAAAGAAGCCGTCAATGCGACTCATAGCTTTGGCTGGCTGTCTTGTTCATCCACACGCGCCATGTGACCGGACCGGCTTTAATGTCGGGGATGGGACACCCCGCCAACTTCAAAGCCAGTTTGATCTGGCCGTGGTGGTAGCCCTCGTGCCAGAGCATGTGCTGGAGCAGAAGGATTGGGTGATCATAGTGCAGGTTCATGTCTCGGCCTGCCTCTATCCTTCCTCTTACCGCGTCGCGCACAATTCTGGCGCTTTCGTTCAGCATGTAGGCGATCCGAGATCGGTCGCTTTCGGCCCTCCATTCTCCTGCGGGCGGTTCTGTGGCGAACTCGGGAGCGTCCTCGGAGACGAACACCAGGCGCACATAGTGGATGTGCGTGAATAATTCGGCCACCGATGGGCTTCCCTCCATTGCCTTGGCCTCGAGTCCGCGATCGGGAAGAATGCTGACCAGGTTTAGCAGGATGGTATTGTTTCGATCCCAGGAATCAAGGAGAGCCTCAAGCAAGTGTCGGTCTTGTGCTTCCGACATGATTACACTCCCGTGTTGAACAGCTTATTAGCAACTGACGATCTAAAACAAAAAGGACCCGTAAGTCGGGTCCTTTTTGTTCAGGTGAAAGTTAGCGATTGAGGGCGTGAGAGTTGGTGCGTTCCGCCACGACTCGCCTGGCATTTTCCGCAAGCTGCTTGGCTTCCGGCATGAGATCAAGGGCTTTAATTACGAGAGGATCGGCTTCTTCTTTAACCTTCAGACCCTCGTTTTGTCCGAATGCATCGATGAAGATTTCGCTCTTGATATTGGCGCGGACCCATTCATTGTTCTCGACGAGGTCGGCTTCGCTAAATGGAATCTTCTCTTCATCGAGGAACTTGCGGAAGTCATTCATAGTGACATCATCCACTTCAAATTTCTCGGTCGGATGATGATTAACCACATAGCGCTTGGCAAAGTTGAAGAAGGCGTAATGGGCGAGGAGTTCGTCCTCAAAACGGTTACTCTTGACCGGCGGAATTTCCTTATCGGGCGTGATGCCTCCGCCGCCGTAGACGGTGCGGCCGCTGTCGGTCAGCTTGACTTCGCGGTTGGCAGCGTTGTTATCCGTATCGCGCTCGAAATAATAGTCGTAAAGCGAGATGTTGGAATAATCGCGCTGAATAAGGCGTCCGCTGGGGGTGTAATATTTCGCGGTGGTGAGCGCCAAGCCGGTATTTTCGGCCAAGGGATAAACCGTCTGGACGAGCCCCTTGCCAAACGTGGTTTCGCCAATGATCAAGCCGCGGTCGTGGTCCTGAATGGCTCCAGCGACGATTTCTGCTGCGGAGGCTGTACCGCGATTGACTAACACCACCAAAGGATAGTCTTTGCCGGCGTTGCCATGAGTTGCGACATAGCGCTTCTCCGGCGAATTGCGGCCGTGGTGCGAAACAATCAATTGGCCTTTGTGCAGGAACTTATCGGCAACGCCTACCCCTTCACTCAGCAATCCGCCGGGGTTGCCACGCAGATCGAGAACCAAACCTTTGAGATCGCCCATTTCATCGAGCGCTTTCTGGACCTCGGCTTCGGTGGTCTCGTTGAAGCCGCTGATATGCATGTAGCCGATGCCGGGGCGAATCAGGAAGTGCAAGTCGACGCTGTAGCGGGGAATCTCATCGCGAATGACCGCGAATTCGATTGGCTTATCCAGGCCTTCGCGGAGGATGGTGATGTGAACGGTAGTCCCCTTGGGACCTTTGAGCAGATCGGCAACATCGCTAGTGCTCATGTTGTCGGTTGATTTGCCGTCTACTGCGACGATGATGTCGCCGGGCCGAATGCCGGCGCGATATGCGGGCGTGCCGACAAACGGCGCAATCACGATGACTTTATTGTTACGCGGCCCGACGGTCATACCCACGCCGTAATACTTGCCACGCTGATCTTCACGAAGAAGGGAATAGGCTTTGGGATCAAAGAAGTTAGAATGCGGATCGAGAACGTGCAGCATGCCCGGAATGGCGCCGTTATAAATCGCCTTGTCGGGGTTCACCGGTTCGGCATAATTCTGCTCGATAATGTTGTAAACGTCGGTAAATTGGCGGAGACTGTCGCGCACGTCAGCATCACCATTCGACGCAGCTGCGGGGGTAATCTTCTGGCCGAAGAGCATTCCGAAGAAGCCACAAGTTACAAGGACAAAAACAATGAGGAAGAGGGTGCGACGAGAACTACCAAGCATTGTGAATTCCTTCGGTTTCGGGCTGAAAATGCGCCCAAGTCACCGCATTCTAAAGGCAGTATAGCATGTGGAGTTTCACCGCTTTGTCAGGGTAAAAGCCCCCGGAGACCCTAAAGTTACTGCCCTGCAGATAGATGCGTCCGAGCAGATGCGAGATGTTCTACCAGTAAGCTTACAGAGCATTGACTTTCAGTTGGATTGGTTCGTGCCGACGAGGTCCTTGGCTAACTCTGGCGGGGCTTTCGTGGCACCTTCAACCACTCGCACCCGGCGAGCCGCCATGTTCACGGGATCCAGGCGGAGGATTTCGCCGCGCCTGATTTCGACCCGGAAGCGGAACCATTCTGTGCGGAATAACCGCCCGGAGGCATAGAAGGTCATGGCGGCGCCGATCTGGCCTTGATAGTCGTCGCCAGTGCTGGCAAAGAGACTCTTGCCGAGTTCTTCGGTCCACGTGGTGCCGCCCACTAGGGGCTCGTTGATGAAAGAGCGCAAAGAGGGCACGCCCATGGAAATGCGCCGCAACTGCACCATCTGGAGTAAGACGGAGATGCGGGCAAGATTTGTGACCACGATGCGCGCCTGCCGCGAAGAAAGTTTTTCAAGCTTAATGTGGAGTTCCGGAGACCACTGACGTTCAAATTCTTCGCGGGCCAGCGCCAAACTCTTATCGCTGGATTCGGCATAGCGCAGCGTGGCACGTGCCAAGACCAGGCTGAGGATGGTTGTGGCTACGGTTGCAACCAGTGGGATGTAGGCGGCAATTAATGTAAACGGGATGCTGTAGTGGCCAAACCACTGCAAATGCATGTCGGGAGCCTCCTGTTTTTTCGCCCACTTCGCCTCGAAAGTGTAGCGGGGCACGGCAGAGAGGCACAGTTCTCAAAAGTCCGTGTTAGGTATCAGTCATGAACCGTGTCTTTGGTGATCTTGGTGACTTGCTGATTCGCGGCTTGATCGATGAGGGTGGTCTGCATTGCTGTGAATCTCAAGCGGCAGTATCATGAACCGGATGGGTTTCTCGGAAACCATTTTCCTGTTCTTGCTGGCGCTGCTGATCTTTGGGCCGAAGAAGCTACCCGAGATTGCCCGCCAGGTGGGCAAAGCCCTCAATGAATTTAAACGTGCGTCCAATGAGTTCAAGGCACAACTAGCGTCGGAAATTTCTCAGATCGAAGTGGAAAATCAAAGGCAGCAAATCCTTCCCCCCGCTCCCGAGCCAGCGGGTTCTGTTGCGACGCTTCCGGAGAAAAGCTCCAGTCCCATTGAACCCACCCCGGCAGAAGGCAAAATCCTGACGAAAGTTGCGCCTGATGCCTGAGATCGCTGCCGAACTCCCGTCCGGCAAAACCGAGCCGGAATCCATGCCCGCGATGAGCTTCCTGGAACACTTGGAAGAGCTGCGGAAGCGGTTGATTTACAGCATCATCTCGGTAGCGGTTGGCTTTTTTCTTTGTTGGGGATACGCGGAAAACATCGTGGGTTGGATGGAGAAACCCATCATGGAGGCGCTGCGACGCAACAAAATGCCGCAGACGCTGGTGTACTTGAACCCCACCGATCCCTTCAACCTTTACTTGAAGGTAGGATTGTTGGCGGGGCTGTTTGTGGCCTGCCCGTTTGTCCTGTATCAGGTCTGGATGTTTATTTCGCCGGGGCTTTATCGGCGTGAGAAACGCTATGTCATGCCGTTTATGTTTTCAACGATAGCGCTTTTCGTGTCGGGCGGATACTTCGGCTACAAACTGGTATACCCGGCAGCGCTGGAGTTCTTAATCGGCTATGGCAAGGCATTCCAGCCCATGATCACGATCCATGAATATACGGATCTGTTTCTGACCGTGATTCTGGGATTGGGCGTAGTGTTCGAGCTGCCGATCCTGGTTTTCTTTTTGGCGCTGATGGGGGTGATCAGCGCGGGTTGGATGTGGAAGAATATCCGCTATTCCATTCTGGTGATCTTCATCATTGCGGCAATTCTGACTCCCACGACAGACATCCTGAACATGTGCATTTTTGCTGCTCCCATGGTCGGACTCTATCTGATCAGTATTGGAATCGCATACCTTGTACATCCGACGCAGCGGAAGGCCCGGGCTGCGCGCAGGGACCGATGAGAAAAGTTGGAGAGGAAGCGAGCCGAACGCGCGTTTTTGCGCGCTTTCGCAAACAACTGCGTTGCCAGGTTTGCTCACGGCGTTCGCAAACGTGGGGCACCTGTATAATTTTTTTTCTGATCATCTGTACGGCGGCGAGCGCCGATGCCGGCGTACCTGGATTCAATGCCGATCGAGCATTTCAATATACAAAAGAGATTGTCGCTTTCGGGCCGCGGCCGATCGGAAGCGCGAATCATAAGAAAGTGGAAGACTTCATCCTGTCGCACCTGAAAGGCGACACGGTCGAGCAGGACGCATTCACCGTCGACACGACGGAAGGGAAGTTTCCCGTGCGCAACATCATTGCGAAATTTCCCGGAACGCGCGACGGCATTATCGTGATTGCTAGCCATTACGACACGAATTGGCCGTTGCGCGACACGTCGTACGTCGGGGCGAACGATGGGGCATCATCCAGCGCGCTGCTGCTGGAAATTGCCAATCAGCTACGTGGCAGGAAAAGAGACGGGTATAGCGTTTGGCTGCTTTGGGATGATGCGGAAGAATCGATGCGCTTGCCTTGGTATGACCCGGAGAGTTTGTATGGCGTCCGACATCTGGCCGAGAAGTGGCAAGGCGATGGCACGATAAGAAAAATGAAGGCTTTCATTCTGGAAGACATGATTGGTGACGCCGATCTGAATGTCGAACGGGTGTCCGACTCCACCCAGTGGCTGGAGGATGTGGTTCTTCAGGCCGCGACCCGCCTTGGCTACCAATCGCATTTCTTCGGGCGAGAATTAGAGGTCGAGGACGATCACAAACCATTCCTCGACCGCGGCGTCCCATCGGTTGATCTGATTGACTTTGATTACGGCTATAACAACGTGTTCTGGCACTCGACGCAAGACACCGTCGACAAACTCAGCCCTAAAAGCCTTGAAATCGTAGGTAAGGTCACGCTGCAAAGCGTGCAGATTCTCGACACAATGAAGTAAATTGCAGGGTTGCCCGTGCAACTACTTTCGCCATTACTTCGTCAAAATGGCGGGTATGTTCAGGGTTTGGGTCATCATCGCGCTTTTCGGCCTGAGCTGCTCCGGCTTGGCCCAGTCACCAAATGTGTCGGCGGATGAGCTGGCACGGAGCGTGCTTAATAACGAGCTGAAAGCTGAGAACACGGACAACAGTCACTGGATGTTCCGGCTGGACACCAAAAAGCCGAATGCGCCAGAGACCATTGATGAGGTGGTCGAGACCAAAGATGGACCGCTCAAATACCCTCTCCTGATTAATGGTAGGAAACTGACCGACGCCCAACAGCGGCAAGCGAACAATGAAATGCGAAGTGCGGTAGGCGATCCCAGTTCACTGCGGAAGGCGGATCGAGCAAAAGCCGATGACGACGCTCACAGCCAGCAAATGTTGAAACTGTTTCCCGATGCGTTCCGTTTCCAATATGGCGAGCGCAAAGGGGACCTGGTCCAGTTGAACTTTACTCCCAACCCGAATTTTCGTCCGCCAAATCGTGAGGCGACGGTGTTTCACGCCATGGCGGGAAGTATCTGGGTAGACGCCAAACAAAGACGGTTAGCGCAGATTACAGGGCGTCTGACGCACGAAGTGAAATTCGGTTGGGGAGTGCTGGGATATCTCGATCAAGGCGGCCATTTCTTTGTAAAACAGGATGAAGTGGCGCCGGGGTATTGGGAGCTTACCTCGCTTGATGTTCAGATGAATGGGAAGGCGCTTTTCTTCAAGACCATTGCGGTCAGGCAAAAATACGTCCGCAGCGAGTTCAAGCGAGTCTCTCGGAACCTCGACGTAGCTCGAGCCGCGCAGATGCTGCAGGGCCAAGTTTCCGCTCAAGAAGCAAGCTTGCAGTGAAGACTGCTTAACACCTCATCTGTCGCTGGTTTGCTCCTCTCCTTTCCGCGTTTCTCCGCCAGGGTGTACACTGCCGACGCTCGGGATAGCAGCAGCGAATCCTGACAAAAAAGGGGAGAAGAATGATTACAAAATTGAAGAATGCTCTCGCACTCGTGTGCGGGCTTGCGATGGTTGCGCTTTGCGCCGCGCCAGCATACGCACAGATGTCCGATGTAAAAGAAAAACCGCCGATGTACTCGTACATCTCGTTTTGGAATATTCCCAGGGGACAATGGGGGGAAATGGAAAAAGCAGACGCGGCTGACCAGAAGGTAGTGGAGAAAGCATTGGCCAACGGCACTATCGTTGGTTACGGTTTTGACACAACATTACTGCATCAGCCCGACGGTTCAACTCACGATGAGTGGTGGTCCGCGATGTCCATGAACAGCTTGTTGAGCGTGTTGGACCAGTTCTATAAGTCGGGCAGCCCGACAACGCCGGTGCTCGGCAGCGCCACCAAACATTGGGACAGTATTTATGTCAGCCGGTATTACAACTGGCATCCGGGATCGTGGAAGGATTTGTATACATCGACTTCCTGCTTCAAGCTGAAAGCGGATGCCCCGAACGATGCGATCGACATGCTAAGCAAGAATTTTTTCGTGCCGCTGCTGGAAAAGATGATGGCGGAAGGAGCAATTCACGAGTACGAGATTGATACCGAGGCCTATCATACTGAACCAGTCGGATCGTTTTGCGTGGATGAGATCGCAGCTAATGCGGAAGGTCTGGATAAAGTCAGCGCGGCTATTCGGGATAGTTTCAAATCAAATCCGACGTACGGACCAGCTTTTGAATCGATGGTGGACTGGACTGGCCACCGCGATGACCTGGCCCGCACGAGCGCCGCATACAAATAGCACGATTTTTGTTGATGGTGCCCCGCCCCACTTCTCGCAAAAGAGGCGAGAAGTGGGGGAGCGCCGATCCGATTCGAACGTTCCCACACGGGAAAATAGTGATCCCCACGAACAGCAGACTTCTCGACTTGTGATCGTCGTCCGCTTTGCGGATGAGGGGTCTTTGCTCCAAGTGTCAATGCCGTCGAAGAACGGCAACCGCAGGTAGAGTAAGTACATCCAAGCGCTTCGTGCCAGAAGAGCCCACCCCATCGCCCGGAGCCGTGCCGGTTACGTCGTCGGTGCCGCCGGAGCTGCCGAGAGCACAGGAAGCGCTATTCCGCGAAGTGCTGGCGCTGCTAGAAGAGAAGCGCGTGCCGTTTGCGGTTTCGGGAGCTTTTGCGCTGCGGCAACATACGGGCATTTTTCGTGACACTAAGGACCTTGATCTGTTTCTGACGGCAAGGGTTGCCCCTTGCGCCATGGATTATCTCAAGCGGGATGGGTTTCAAACCGAGATTTGCGATCCGGTGTGGCTGATGAAGGCCCATCGCGACGATTTCTTTGTCGATCTCATCACGGGAATGAGCAATGCAGCGATTGTGGTCGATGACTCCTGGATCCAGCGCGCGCGTCCCGCGATGGTGTATGGGGTGGAGACTCGGGTGCTGGCGCCGGAAGAACTGATTGCTTCAAAATTGTTTGTGACGCGGCGAGAGCGCTTCGACGGCGCGGATATCGCCCACGTCATTTACGGAACGCAAGGTAAACTCGAGTGGGAGCGCATCCTGGAGATCGCCGGCGAGCACTGGGAAATGCTGCTCTGGACTCTGATTCTTTTCCGTTACGTGTACCCAGCCCAGAGCGACTATGTTCCAAAAGCGGTTTGGGAAGATCTGCTCGGACGATTTCAAGCGGCGATTTCCAAACCTGACCGCAATGCACGGTTTCGGGGTAGCCTCGTGGACGAGAACATGTTTGCCATCGATCTACGGGAATGGGGTCTGGAGAATGTATTGGAGCAATACCGGGCGCAACGACTGGCGAGCATGGAAGTGGAGCGGCTGAAGCAGTGCCGGTAAGCAAGGTATGAGAATCGCGGCCACCGCCGATCTGCACTTCAGCGGGCAGCGGCAAGACATTCTTATAGAACAACTGAGCCATGTTCGGGATGAAGCCGACATATTCGTGGTAGCGGGAGACCTGACCAACTTCGGTCAGCCGGAAGAAATGGAACCGCTGCTCAACGCGCTGGTACGGCTCAGGCTTCCGATCGTCGCCGTGCTTGGAAATCATGATTACGAAAGCGGCCGGGAAGCCGAACTGATGAAAATGCTCAGCGGGGCGGGGATCAAAGTGCTGGACGGCAGCGCGTACGAGCGCGACGGCGTAGGTTTCGCCGGCACCAAGGGATTTGTTGGTGGATTTGGGCGAGGTGTGCTCACGGCCTTTGGCGAGCGCGAGATCAAAGACTTCGTGCGGGCGTCGATAGACGAGGCGGTGAAACTGGAACGCGCCATGTCGCAACTGCGGACTGGCAAACGCGTGGTCGTTCTGCATTATTCTCCGATCGCGGCGACGGTGCAGGGGGAAGCGCCGGAAATTTTTCCATTTCTCGGGACCTCTCGCCTGGCGGAAGTTGTCGACCGGCACGGCGCCGACCTGGTGGTGCACGGCCATGCGCATCACGGGCAACTCGAAGGCAAGACGGTCGGTGGAATCCCCGTCCGTAACGTTGCCATTACTCTGCTGCAAGGCCAAAAGCCCTCGGCGGCATACCGGGTTTTCGATGTGTGAACAACTTTTCTGAAATATGTAGGGTGAGCCATTCTTGTCTTCCTGCGCGATCAGGAATGTCCGCAGTACACAATCCTGTTTACATCAAAGTGCCATCGTCCAGGATTCGCCTAACGCAAAGCCACAAAATAGGCTTAAGATTGGGCGCATGGCCAAGAAAACTGGAATGAGCGATGCGTCGCTCTGGGTCCTTGCGTTGGTATTGATCCTGGTTGCCGCTTGGACTTACTTCAAGAAGTAGCATTTGCGCTGGCGAGTTGCATTTTTTAGCCGCTTCCCATCTTGCATGTCATCGGAGATGCCGAGCGCCGCGCCTTCAGTTACAGCATGATCCTGCTCTGCTTTACAGCCACAACCTGATGCACGAGCTTCCGCGGGTCACGTAGGGTGCTAATGCGCGTGACTCAAGACTGAGTCATGTCTGGAGCTGAGAAATGGGAACGATCTTGCTAATTATTTTGATTCTGCTTCTGGTCGGTGCACTGCCGACCTGGCCGTACAGCACGGGTTGGGGATATTACCCCAGCGGTGGTTTAGGACTGGTCCTGTTGATCGTCGTCATCCTGCTTCTCGTGGGCAGAATTTAGCCGTCTGCAGGCTTCTCTGCATCTTAGGGGTGAAATTCACGTAGGAGACGGAAGATGACCGCCAAGACTTCCAGCAGTCATGGTCAGTTTGTTTCAGATTTAGAAGCGATTCGCCGTCGCGCGCGGCAACACATCGAAGACGGGGCAGTGACTGAAAGTTACCAAGCGGATCGGGAGACGGTAATCCGGGTTCTCAACGAAGCCCTCGCTACGGAGCTGGTCTGCGTTCTGCGATACAAGCGGCACTACTACATGGCGACGGGGATTCACGCGCAGGCCGTCGCCGAGGAATTTGGCGAACACGCGAGAGAGGAACAGGAGCACGCCGACATGATTGCCGAGCGCATTACGCAACTCGACGGCGCGCCTGATTTCAATCCTGAGATTCTGGCGAAGCGCAGCCATTCACAGTACGTAGAAGGCACCAGCCTGGTGGACATGATTCGGGAAGACTTGGTGGCGGAGCGAATCGCAATTGAATCGTACAGCGAAATCATCCGCTATCTGGGCGAGAAGGATCCTACAAGCCGCCGCGTTATGGAAGAGGTCCTGGCGAAGGAAGAGGAACACGCCGATGATCTCAAGAACCTGATCGAATCGGTGGCGGAGGCCGAGAAGCGGGCGAGGGGTGGCGAGCGCGAATCACCGATCCGGAAAGCGTCCTAAGCTAGTAACAGCTTGCTAGGGCGTTCCCCTTAACTTGGAAGGTCTCGCAGGTGGGGGAGATACGTTTTCATGGTTTTGCCGGTGTGCAGGCCTGCGTACGCACATCTGCGACGAAACTGAACCGTTCGAAGATGCTTAACGACCGATCAACGTGATCGGGAAAAAATCCTTAGTACCTGCAACAGCCCAGCCGGGGCCCACATCTGAGCAGGGACAATCCGGAAGATCGCATAGATCCACATGTAGGGCATGGCCACTGTGCCTAAAGCACGTTCGATTGTGATATCAGGAGGAAAAGAATGAGAAATATTTGGTTGTCAGTGGTTACGGCATTGACGTTTTTTGTGGCCGTGGCAGTCGCTCAAACGCCATCGACGCAAGATCAAAGCCAGGGTACAACGGGTTCTTCTCCGGCCAGCACGGCCGGCGCGCAAGGCCGCAGTCCTGAAGGCGCAAATGCTCCCAGCGATATGAACTCACAAGCTGGAACTGGCCAGGGTTACGGGCAACAGCAGAGCGGCCAGGGGCAGGGAACAGCTACTCAACAACCGACCCCAGGACAAGCGGGGTATGGACAACCGGGCAGCAATGAAGGAACCAAGGGTGAGAAGAAACTGAAGGGTTGCGTTCAGTCCGAGGGCGGTCAATACATGTTGAAGACCAAAAGCGGCAAAACCATCCCCCTGACCGGACAAGACGTATCGGCGCATTCGGGGCACGAAGTTGTGCTCCACGGCAGCTGGACAGCGGCGAAGAGCGAAACCTCGGAGACCTCGGGAATGTCCAAAGGAGGGCACGCTTTTAACGTAGACAGCATCGATCATGTTTCCGATACTTGCAGTGGTGCTGGCGCCGGAAAGAGCGGATCCAGCATGCAACAACCGCAATAGCTGATCGGGATATTTCCAACAAAGGGCCTCGGTTGAGGCCCTTTGTTATGTTTGGAGGGAAGTCTCGATTCCGTGCATGTCGTCCCATAATCGAATATGGACCGCGTTTGTCGATCCAGCCTTTCGCTGAAAATACAAGGCTTATAAGTTCGGAGCAGGAATTACGATTGCTTTCGCTTTCGAAGAGATTTGCTCGAAGGAGGCAGGTCATGGCGATGGATCGAATTCGGCAAGTGCTGTCCGGACCAATCGATTGGGAACAGGTGAAGTCCTATCAGAATGAAGGCTGGCGAATTGCGGCCATCGAGTGGGAAAGGGACCTGACCGTCGCGCGTCCGTCCGAAGAAGAGGCCACGCCTTATGGACTGCGCGTCGCAAATGATTGCACGAAGCTAGAAGAAGATTCGCTGGAGCGAGAGGTTCTGGTCAGCATGATGGAATTGATGATTCAAGATGGCCCGTATTCATTTGTGGCCGAGGAGCTAAACCGGCGGGGTTACTTAACCAGGAGTGGAACTAAATGGAGTGCCGTTTCCGTTTTTGAGATGTTGCCGCGATTGATAGACACAGGGCCTAAGATCTTTTCCAGCCCGGAGTGGATCGAACGACGGAAGCAATCCCGAGCGCGGGGATTGAGCCGGCCGGTGTAGACCCCCGCTTTAGCAAGAAGGAGCGCGACATGCCCACGCATGCCGCGCTGACCAGCTATTGCAGCAAAAGCTCAGACCCCAGTACTGCCTCTTCGGCCCAGATGTGTAATCAGGGTGATGACAAACAGCACAATAAAAACGAAGAAGAGAATCTTTGCGATTCCGGCGGCTGCGGCGGCGATGCCCACGAACCCAAAAATCCCGGCAATAATCGCAATAACCAGAAAAACTAGCGCCCAATAAAGCATTTGGCCTCCTAAGTGTCGGTAGTGTTGGTCACCAACAGCATTGCACCAGCAATGAGCATAGAGTGATTTCGGTGTGCCGACGATCAGGCGTACGCTGTAATGGGTCACCGGGGTTGCTGTAGGGGGTAGACCTGAATTATGCGAAGAAGACACCCCAGTTTTTCTGGCCGCGGAAGGACACGGGAGTCGCAGACATTTTAAGTGCCCGTTTGCCCGTGTGAATCCGTGGCCAAAAAATCAATCAGCGCCGACCGCCACGCGATCTAGAGGTTCGGGTGCGTTGACGGGTTCGTGCGGCCTTGCGGGCGGCGGAACTGCGGCTACGGCTAGTGCGGCGATGCGCAGCGCCTCGCGCCTGCCGGGATATAGCCTTGCGTGACGCGGATGAGCGTCCTTCGCGCCGCAGCGCACGTGAAGTGGCACGAGACCGGCTGCGAGATGGCCGTCGTTTTGAGCTTCTGCTTGAACCGGCCTTGCGTGCAGATGCCGTTCCTTTGGGAGGGGGTGGCAATTTTACGCCAGCACGCCTGGCTTTCGAGAGTCCTATCGCAATCGCTTGCTTGGGATTCCGCGCACCATGTTTTCCTTCACGAACGTGGTGAATTTCTTCGCGGACAAATTCGCCAGCCTGAGTGCTGGGAGACTTTCCTTCTCTTGCATCTTCTTGAGCCCGCTCGACGGTTTCCTTCTCTGGCATGGAACCTCCTGAAGTACAGTTGGATGGTGCGGGGAAGGTAGTGGTTTGTCAGGTGAAGTGACAGGAAATTGTGAGTACGTCGCTATTTTGCGCACCTTAGATGTTCCAACCTACCCTGCCGCACTACCATCCAAGGGTTCACTAGGTGCGGTGGACCGTCCCTGGGCAGGCTAATGGCCCCGAAGCTATTGAGCCGCCTGGGGACGGCATATCCGGCTACCTCCTGCCGCGGTAGAGACCGGCTATTCCAAACGTGTAAGGCGTCCACGTGACCTCCCGGAAGCCTGCTTGCCGCATACGATCCAACATTTCCTGCGGGGGGGGGAAACGCTCGACGGATTTCGGCAGATACGCGTAAGGGCCGTGTACTCCGGAAATCAGGGTGCCGATTTTTGGAAGTACGAGCTTGAAGTAGAGGCGATAGATTTTTCCAGTGAGCCCTGCCGGTTCACCAAAATCCAGAATGCCGCATTCACCACCAGACTTTAACAAGCGGGCAATTTCTCGCAATCCAGAATCGTAATCGGCCAGATTACGGAATCCGAATGCCGCGGTAATCAGATCGAACTGAGAATCTCGAAACGGGAGGCACAGGGCATCCGCTTCGATCCAACGCAAAGGAGTGCCGCGCGACTTTCGTTGTGCGCGCTGCAGCATGGCGTGGGAGAAATCTGCGCCGAGGATGTGGCCGTCGCTATGACCGGCCTCGCGAAATAATGCGAAGGCCATATCACCCGTGCCGCAACAGAGATCCAAAACCTGCGAATTGGGTTGACACAAGATGAAACTGAAGGTTTGAGCGGCGTTGCGCCACCAAATTCGATCGACGTTAAACGAAAGCAAGTGGTTGAGCAGGTCATAACGCGGCGCAATGGAGGTGAACATCTCGCGAACGACGTGGGCGGCGGCGCTGCCGGAAATTCCCTCAGGAGAGGCGCCGAGGACACCAGGATTGCGCGGAGGGTTCGTTCGCGATGATTCACTCAAAGGAGCATTCCTTCCGATTTCGTGAACACATTACTCTGGATCAGAGCTCTGCGATAGCTGTCGCAGCGACTGAATTGCCTCGGTAACAGCGTGATCTGGCACGGTATTAGCAATTTCAACCTTGCCGATGGCACGTGGCAGAACAAAGTGCAGCCGGCCATCGCGGGTTTTCTTGTCGGTTCGCAAAAAGCCAAGAAGCTTGCTGGAACGCGCCTTCACCTTTGGCAAAGGGCCCAGGCTCAGTACAGCTTCCGAGATACGTTGTCGGGTTCTCTTATCACAGTACCCCATGGATTCGGCGATATTGGAAGCAGCGATCATGCCCCATCCGACGGCTTCACCATGGAGGAAACGGTGGTACGCCGATTCCGCTTCCAGAGCGTGACCAATGGTGTGGCCAAAGTTCAAGACTCGTCGCAATCCGCTTTCGCGCTCATCGGCGGCGACGATTTTTGCTTTGAGCTTTACGGACTCGGTAATCACATATCGCAACGCTTCGGGATTGTTTCGCAGCTGCTTCACCTGGGTTGATTCAAGCTTCCGAAAAAGCTTGGGATTACCGATTGCTCCACATTTCAAACACTCGTACAAGCCGGCACGGAACTCACGATCAGGCAAAGTTGATAGCACGGCGGGATCGATGAACACGGCGAGCGGCTGGTGAAATGTGCCTAACAAGTTTTTTCCCGCCGCCAAGTTGACTCCGGTTTTGCCGCCGATCGATGCATCCACCTGCGCCTGCAAAGTCGTGGGAATGTGAATCAGATGCACGCCCCGCATGTAGAGGGAAGCCAAAAGTCCGACGGTATCGCCGACCACCCCCCCACCGAAAGCCAGGATGACGGCATCGCGATCGGCTCCGGCAGCCGAGAGTTTCTCCGCCATACCTTGCACAGTAGAAAGTTTCTTATGCGGTTCGCCATCGGCCATTTCCAAAACGCGCGCGCGAAAACCGGCT
>Ga0070731_10000455_pt1 | contig 56152 bp, 50 predicted proteins | sample Coa_R1_2_FD_66448 | JGI IMG/M metagenome (GOLD analysis project Ga0070731, IMG submission 66448) | Surface soil microbial communities from Centralia Pennsylvania, which are recovering from an underground coalmine fire - Coalmine... | ecosystem: Environmental > Terrestrial > Soil > Unclassified ... | reverse complement strand
GGAAAGATCGATGGTCCCGCCATAATTCAATGGCCCGCTGTTGACGCCATGCAGCGGCTTAAGCGTTCCCGTATTCACCGAAAAATCCACGCGCAACTGAACTTCACCGCCGAAGCTTGATGCCACGCACTGAATCGCGATAAGTATCACAGAACTTCGAAGAAACATTTTTGCACTCTTAATTTGTGTCATCGGATAAAAACGCCGGCGCATTGCGCCGGCGTCTCCTAACTCCTAGCTCCTATCTCCTGCCGTTTAGAACATCACGGAGAAACTCACGACCAGGTTGTCGTTTCGCACTTCGCGGACTTGGCGGTCGCCGGTGTTGCCGTTGTGCTGTTCGTGCACGAAATTGTAGTTGACTTGAATCTTCGCGAGGTGGTCTTTGAGATAATAATTGACGCCCACAGTGTCCACGGACGTGTTGAAGACGTTGACCTTGCGGTTGGGGTCGGCGAGATTCTCGTAGAACAGGTTGCCCATGACCTCGTGGCGATAGGCGAATTCGAAGGGCTTGGCCCAACACGGCAAACACTGCGCGTACGGCGTGCTGCAGAGTTTGTAGCCGACAGCGCCATACCAGCCTTGAATGTTGAAAGGCTGCGGATCGTTGGTGTAGTTGAACAATCCCGTCACCACCTGGCCCGGCGCGAAGCGGTCGCGGTACGTGCCATATTCCCCGCGGAACCAGAGGCCGCTCGCCGCAGCGCCCGGCGCGTAGTATATCCACGCGTATTGGTTGCTGTGCACAGTTGGGCGTTCGTTCAGGCCCGGGCTGGGATTGGTAATCGGATCGTTGCCCGCCGATTCGCCGCCGCGCCCGATCAAACCGCTGTAGCCGAGTTCCAGGCTGCCCCAGCAGCCGCTGTCCCAGAACGGCCGGCCCATGATTGTGCCGGTCACGTCTTTGGCGTCGTTGTCGTCGGGACGGTTGGAGCGGCTCTGAAACGCCGTGCCCGCGCCGTCGAACACGCCGGCCCAATACTGCAAGCGGTCGCAGAAAAACGATCCGTGAATCTGCAGGCCCAGATCGTAATCGTCGGCGATTTGCGTGATCATCGCGCGCTCGCAGAAATCGAGCATCCCGTTGTCGCGCGTGCCCTCCTCGCCCAGCTTCCGTTTCATTTCGCCAACCTGGATATCGTGGCAAGGCAGCCAGCACAGATCGTGGTAATTGATGTACGCTTCCTCCAGCAGATTGCAGGCATCGCACCCGCCGTTGCGGACGATGTCGTTGAATTGGTTGCCGATTCCCGCGTTGCAGAGCGTCCCCGCGGGGCAGTTTTGCCCGGCTTGTGCCTGAGCGGAATTCACATTTGCAAAGCCGGCGTTGAAAAATGGCGCCTGGTTGCTCGGCACGCCGGGGAAGCCGAGGGCCTGCGCGGCCGGATCGATCCGCACATGCGAACTGATCTGCTCCGTCAAGCACATGTCGAAGGTGAGCTCCGCGCGCCGCACGCGGAAGGTGTCGTTGTCGCGCGTCTGGTTGTTGCCGAATGGCGCGGGGCTTGACCCCAACACCGCGGGACCGTTCTCCCAGCCGCGGCTGTCGTTCTGAATGGCTTGGTACCACACCTGCACCAGCCCGCCGATGACCAGTTTTCCGTGGCGCGTGGTAACTGGAAGGCCGCCGCAATCGGTGTTGCACTGCTCCCATGACCGATGCACCGACGTGTCCACGCCCTGGATCACATCTTGCGGAGGCGGAGAATAGCGTTCAGCGCGCACTTGATTCAACTCCATGCGCAACTGCTCGATTTGATTGCGCATCATATTCATTTCGCTGTCGGCGGCACTTGCCGCAAAAGCCAGCGCGCTCAGCGCCGCGATTCCAAAACACCTGCGCGCGATCGAAAAATTCATCATGACTGGTCGCTCCAAAGGTTTCACCTTTATGGCGATTTGAAAAATCGCCCCCACAAAAAAACCGATTTGCGCTTGACACAAAATTATCGGACCCGCCGATAATCTGAGTTATTATCGGACCGCGTTTGTGCGGACTTTAAGCAGAGTGTAAAAAAAAGGAGATTAGGAGTTAGGAGTTAAGAGAACCACGCCGCGAAGCGGCGCCCGCTGTTCTACTATCTCCTATCTCCTGCCCTCGCACCCCGCGCTCGATTTGCTACAATTCGCGACTGTGCGCGCATCTCCGCGCGCGGAGAAGCGACATGAATCAAAGCAAACTCATCGCGCTCTGGGCCGCGGCCATGGTGGGACTCGCGGTGCTTTACTGGTACACAACGCGCGACATCGGCACTCCAACCGCGAAGCCACAGCCCGCCATGCCGGGCAGTGATGAAACGTCGCTGCCGATCGGCTCGGCGATGGTCAAGCTCGACGGAACCTGGCTCGACGAGCCCGCGCCCGAATTCAAAAACAAGGTCGTGCTGCTCGATTTCTGGAGCACCTTCTGCGTTCCCTGCATCGCGTCGATTCCGTCAAACAACAAAATCTTTAAGGAGTACGCGCCGAAGGGCTTGGTGCTCGTTGGCGTCGCCGCGCAACCGAAAGGCATGATCGACGATTTTCGCAAGCAGCGCGAAAACGCTGGCCAGCCGATTTCCTATCCGCAGATCGTGACCCGCGAAGCCACCTTCAAGGCGTACGGCATTCAAGCCATTCCGTCCACATTCCTCTTCGACCGCCACGGCAAACTGGTGTGGAAAGGCGCGCAGCTCGACAACCGCGACGGCTCGCTGCACACGGCGTTTGAACGCGCGCTGCGCGAGGCGCTGGCGGAGCCGGCTGAATGACGTTCTTTTTTCTGATCTTCACCAACGGCTGGCTCGACGCGCTGATAATCTGCGCGCTGCTGTACGTGATCTTTCGCCGCAGCGCGATGCGCAAAGCGGGCCGCTCCGTCGGCCGCATGAAATCGGGCGCGCCGCCGATTCCGCCGCCACCGTCGTCGAGTTCTTTGCCCTCCGGGGAGAATTCTGTCGATCGCGATTTGCGCGCGTTGGATTTGAAACCCGGCGTGAATTTCGATCAGATAAAGCACGCCTACCGCGAGCTGGCCAAAGTTTGGCACCCCGACCGTTTCGGCGACGACGCCAAACTGCGCGAGCGCGCCAACACGAAGCTTGGCGAAATAAATGCAGCATACGAGCGCTTGAAGAATCATTTTGAAAAGTAGATTCGGTGTAGTTTTCAGTAACACAAGTCCACGGATGAAATCAGCAGTGACAACTGGCGTAAAACTTTTTATTGCGGTATTGGCGGTCGCGGCCAGCACGTTTGGATTCTGGAAATATTTCAACGGCCTCAACGCGAATCCCGCTGAGTCGCGCATTGAAACGCCGCGCGATGCTCCGTCACGCCCCGCCGAATCCACGAAGCCGGTGGAAACAGCCAAAACAACTCTGCCCGCGCAGACGGCTGAATCGAGCGTGCCCAGGCCGGCGCACAGCGGCGCGGACCTGACGCCCTCCGCCGCAAAATACATCGCGCCGCCCGAGCGCAGCCTTGACATGCAGATGTTCGACAAAGCCGTGCTGTACCTGATCGACATTCAGGAACCTGACGGGCATTTCGATTCGGCGAAAGCCGGCGCCGCGCCGGAATTCTGCAACCTCAACGGCGACATCGCCAACACCGCGCTCGCCGCGTGGGTGTTGATGGGTTCGAGCAGCGGGCGCGATCAAAATCCTCCGGCGCTGGCGGGTGCGCGCAAGGCCGTGCAGTGGCTTGAATCGAAAATCAAGCCCGACGGATTCATCGTGGACCCCGCCGGTCCGGGTGAACCGGTGATATCGCAGTTGTTTGCGACCGACATGTTCCGGCTGGCCGCGGCCTATTCGACGCGCGATAAATTGCGCCAGACCACCAATCTGCTCGCGAGCGCCGCGCTGATGAAGATGCGCGCGAAAAACGGCGGCTTCGGGCCGGACACCCACAGCGACGAACCGCGTTCCGACGTGCTCGCGCTGGCGGCATTTGTCTTTAAATATGCGAGCCTGGACGGGTTCAAATTCGACGCCTTCAGCGAAGCTCCCAAAACAAAGGACGGTTCGTCGCCATTTGAAGACGACATCATCGCCAACCTGCGCGCGGGCATGAAACGCCTCGACGCGAAAGTTCATCCCAGCGGCGCGGTCTTCGCCGAGAAAGCCGGCGGCAAGGCCGATTGGCGCGCCACGATCGGCGGCATGCAGGCGATTTTTCTGATCAACCCGTCGCGCGCCGCGGTCAATCCGGCGCTCGATTTTATCTTCGGCGAATTTGACAAAAAAACCGAAAGCTACCCGCTGATTCCGCTCATGCTTTCGTGGGGCAAATCCGGCGAAGGATACGACGCGCTCACGCTGTGGCAGGGCACGATTTCAGTGATCTACATGTTCACCGACGACAAATACCAATACCGCACGTGGGCCGAAAACGTGCGCGAGATGTTGCGCGCGCATCAGGAGCGCGACGGAAGCTGGCCCGTCGCGGGCCTTGACGCCAAGCGCGGAAAAATCTGGCGCACCACTTTGCACGCGATGACGCTGATTCTCACCGCGCCGCCGCCGCCGCCGCCCGGCCCGCCGCCGGACCCGCCCGCGCCGCCGGCAAAGTGACCTTTCACGCAAAGGCGCAAAGTTTCCAAAGAGCGCAAAGCAAAAAATAATGTGCGACAATCGGTTTTTCGATGCGTGCCTCTTCGACGATGCGGCTTTGCGCGCCGCGTTGCCAGAGGCGCTTTGCGGTGCGGTGATTTGGAATCACGCGACTTCCGCGCCCAAAGCTGAAAGGCGAACCATTCTTCTCGCTCGCAAATTGAATCACCTCGTTGGCGAAAACGATCCGCGTTTTCCGCGCAGCGCCGATGTGATCTCGCTTAATTTGCCGCACGAGGAATTGTTGCGCCATTTGAAAGAGCCGCAAGCGAGCCGCGAGCGCGTGACGAGCCGCGACCGCAAGGGAGCGGGCATGGCTCCCGAATGGTTTCCGCTCTGCGGCATTTCGCGCGAAAACAAGAAACGCACCATCCTCCACATCGCCGCGCGCGATTTCCGTTCGCTCGCGCGCGGCATTTCGCATCTTGCGCGCGCATACCCAAACGTAACGTTTCTCATCGATCCCTTCTTGAGCGGCAAAGAATCGAAGTGGGAAGCGGGCGTGTGTTTGGCGGACGAGGCGAACGTGTGGATTACGACGCGCGGCCTTTACGGTGCGGATACGTTGTGGCCGGATCGTGCCGAACGCGAGGCGCTGCATTTCGTCGTCGGCGAAGTCGGCGCGGGGAAATTGCTTTTTGCGTCGGGAATGAATGCAACGCAATTGAGCGCGCAGACGCCATCGCCGTCGGCGTGGCTGAAAGAAATCGCATTCCTCGATGCTGCGCAGCGCGAATTAATTCTATGGCGAAATGCATCGAGTCTTTTCACGCAAAGTAGCCCGGGCTTTTAGCCCGTTGTTGTTCGACTCCCCACTCCCCACTCCCCACTCTCCACTCTCTACTTTCTACTCGTACCGATACCCCGCGCCATGCACCGTCCGAATCAGTGTAGGATTGTGCGGATCGGATTCGATGCGTTTGCGCAGTTGCGAGATGTGCTGGTCCAGCGTGCGGCTGTTGGGATAAAAATCGACGCCCCAGCCGTGGTTGTAAATCGCGTTGCGGTCCAGCACTTTGCCTTTGTTCCGTGCGAAGAGTTCGAGAATGCGCACGTCCCGCAAACTCAAATCCAACGATTCCGCGCCGCGCTTCGCGCGCAATTCCGCAGGAATCACTTCCAAATCGCCCAGCATGAACGAGCGCAATGGAGCGCCGGCTTCCAGCCGGCCCGCTTCACCCCGAGCGCTCGATTCGCGTCCCATCGCCGCAAGGCAGCGCCGCGTGATCGCGCGCACGCGCGCGACGACTTCTTTCACGCCGAACGGCTTGACGATGAAATCGTCCGCGCCCAATTCGAGGCCCACGACTTTGTCGATCTCTTCGGACTTCGCGCTGATGAACACGATCGGCACCGTCGCGCCCGCTGCGCGAATTTTGCGGCACACGTCGTAGCCGTTCATCAGCGGCATCATGATGTCGATGCACACAAAATCGGGCGCCTCTTTTTCAAACAGCGCCAGCGCTTCGCGCCCGTCGCGCGCACACGCCACGCGGTAACCCTCGGCGCTCAAAATCTCCGCGAGGCCCTCGCGCGTGTGCGTGTCGTCTTCGGCAATCAAAACTTTCACAAGAGCTTCCTTCTCAAGTAACGTTCTCACTCATGTCTTCAGCGCCAACGGCGCAGACTATGATAGCCCAGGCCGGAGCCGGTACTCCGGCGGAGGCCTGGGTTCCGGACATTTTTTGATCCCCAAAAGCCCCAAAGGGGCGAGCTAAAGACGCATGGAATTCTCAATCGCCTGCCGCAGCCTCAAGTCTCCGCGCCTCCGCGTCCCCATGTCCCCGCGTCTCTTCGTCGCATGTCTCTCCTTTGGGCGCTGGCGTTTTCAACGTGAGTTTAAAGTGCGCGCCGAGTGTTCCGCCTGAAGGCGGGACTACAAACAATTCTCCCCCGTGCAGGCGCGCCAGGTCGCGCGCGATGGTTAAACCAATCCCTGTGCCGGCGACGCCGTCCGAGAGGGCGTTGCTGATGCGGTAGAACGGTTCGAAGATTTTCGCGCGGTGTTTCGCGGGAATTCCGCTGCCTTTGTCGGAGACGAGAATTTCGGTGACGCCGTCGCGCTGCGACGTGGCTACTTCCATCCAGCGCCCAGACGCCGCATATTTTTCAACGTTGCTGAACAGGTTTCCGAGAATTTGTCCAACCGCATCCGAATCGAAGTGCGCCGCCGCTTGCGCCCCGCGCACATGCCGGATTTCAATGCCTTTGAATTCGAACGCGGGGCGGAATTGTTCGAGCGTCGCGGCGACACAGTCGTCGATGACGCCCGCCGACGGATGCAGCACGTACGGTTGCTTGCGCCGTCGGCCGAAAAGCAGCACGTTGCCGATCAGCCGCGAAAGCCGCTGGCTCTCCGTCACGATCACATTCAAATACCGCCGCGCCGTCGAATCGTTGAGCGCGTCGGCTGCCCGCTCCGCTTGCGGAATAAGCGCCAGCTGATCTCCCCTCTCCCCTTGGGGGAGAGGGGCCGGGGGTGAGGGGTCGCCGGGCAACCGCTCCTCCAGCAATTCCGCATACAGCCGAATATTCGTGAGCGGCGTTTTCAATTCGTGCGAGACGCGATTGACGAAATTTACGCGCTGCGCGGCTTCGCGCATTTGGCGCGACAGTTCGCGGTAAAAATAAAACGCCAGCCCCAGCAGCACCAATCCCATCGCCGCGAACGTCCCGTAAAAACTGAAGCGCCGGCCGCTCTTCAGCGCTGAATCCAATTCCGCCGTCGGCAGAAAATAATTGAGATGCCACGAACTCAGCGGCTGCGCGACGGCCAGTTCCGCGCGAGCCGATTCTTTTTCGGCGTGGCGAAATTCGCCCCATTGGTACAGCGGCACGCCGTCGGAACCGAGCAGTTCGATCCCGCCGCCGCTGAGCGCCGCGTCGCCGGGCACGGTGTTCGGGAGACGCGCGATGATGTCGGCCAGCATGCGCGAGCGATCCAGTTCCACGCCAACGATGTGCCCCGACGCCATGCGCCGCCAGAAAATCAGGTTGATGCCGTTGTCCCAATACCATGTGTACCAACCCTGCGCCGTCGAGGCTTGGCTGCCGCCGCCGTCGTTGTTGAGCGCGGCTTGATGCAGCAAATCGCCGCTGACGATTGCGTGCCGCCCGCGGCGCAAAAATTCGCGCTCCGCCGCAATCAAGTCGCCGTCGAGCGCCGGATGAATCAGGCGGCCATCGGATTGTAGAACGAAAATCGCGCTGATGAGCGCGTTCCGGCGAATCATCTCGCGAATCGCCTCGTTCGCGGACGCGCCCAGTTTTCCAGGCGGCGGCGGCAGGGCTGAGAAAATTGGCGCGTCGATCAAAGTCGTCAACGCGCGTTCGCGCTCTTTGATGAGTCCGGAAATATCGTCGTCAATGTCCTTGAGTTTCCCGCGCAGCACTTCCTGAAACGCGTGCCGCACGACTTCTTCTTCGTTGCGCGACGCGCGCGCGCCGAGCCAGCAGAATGCGCCCAGCGGCAGCAGCACCAGCAGCATCAGGACGGCGGCGAGGCGGGGTTTCATGCGGCAATCGCTTTCATATGCAGCCTAATAATAAGCAGTGAGCGCAGGTTGTCGCCTGTAATGAAACAGCGAAGTGTATTTCGCTCGCGTCCAATGATAGCCCATTAGCCAGAAGTGAAAATCGCTATCCTCCGGTATTTTCAGCCAATCTGTCCTGCCCCGTTCTTTGTACTCCCAGCGCCATATCAAAACAAACGGAGCGGGGACATACACTGTCCCGCGCAATGCTTGCCGATCAACCATCCATGGGTACTTTCGCCTTGGATAAACCTCCAGCTTCGCCATGTCGTTGTCCGCAATTCTCACGTCCTCGTCGCGATAAGCTTCGGCGTATGAAAGCGCCAACACTCGTCCACCCCATTTCAGTGTCACCAGCCACAGGCCGCCGTACACGAGTACGGTGGCCATCAGTGTGCGCAGCGAGAACTGGAAGCGGCGGCGGCGGACGATTGATTTTGGTTGCATTTGAGTCTGCATAGCGCACCTCATTGTGAATTACCGCGTTGATTAGAATCCGCGCTGCTGACGGTGTTTGAAGCCTTCGTCCTGTATGTCCTTGCGGGTCTTGTTCCATTCGTCGTTGTCTTCAATTCCTTTGAGATTTCCATTATTGAAATTCCAATAATTTTCAAGATCCTTGGATTTGTAGCGACTTGCGTTGCCACTAAGATAAACATTGTTATCCAAGAAAACTTCCTTCGCTGCCTTAATATTCCCTTGGTCGCGCAACACCATCGCCCGGGAATTGTTATCGGTGCCGACCAATAGGACCGCATCAACCATAACCTTTTTGATCTCGTCGCGATCCACGGCGGAGGCCACGTTTGAGAACGATGCGCTGACGGTGCTGCTGAGTTTGTCCGTGGTTTTCGTGACCGTGTTGGAGTAGCTGACGTTGACCGTCGCAATTTCGCGCGTTTTGCCGTTCTCCGTCGCGGGGATTTCGACTTCGAGCATGATGTATTTTTCCTGATTGGCGTAAAGCTGATTGAGCTGCGCGTAGACAGTCTGGCCGCTGATGTCCGCTTCGCGGCCCAGCGCCCGCACGGGGCGGATGCCTTCGGCGCATTGAATTTTCACCGAGACTTCCTGGCCGACGACCGTGAGCACTTCGCCGAATTCGCAGTTAAAAATGCGCGCGAGGTCGCCTGGTTTTTTGATGAACGCGTGGTTGCCGTCGCTCCGCGCGGCGAGCGCGTAGAGCAAATCCTCGTTGTAATCGTCGCCCAATCCGAGCGTGGAAACGGCGATGCCTTCTTTTTTCAGCGACGCGCCCAGCGAACCCAATTCCGCGGTTGAACTCGGGCCCACGTTGGCGATGCCGTCGGTCAGCAGAATCACGCGGTTGACGCGGTTGCGGTCGATGAATTTGCGGACTTCCTCAGCGCCTTTGCTCACGCCCGCGAAGAGCGCGGTGCTGCCGCCGGCTTGAATGCGCTCGATCGCCGCGCGCACGGAGGCTTTGTCGGTGAGTTTCGTGGCGGGCACGAGCACGTTGACGGTGTCGTCGAAAACGATGACGGAGACGATGTCGTTCGGGCCAAGCCGTTCCAGCGCGCTGATCGCGCCGATTTTGGCGTGCTCCAGTTTCGGACCCTGCATCGAACCGGAGCGGTCGAGCACGAGCGCGACGTTGACGGGCGTGCGCTCCGCCGGATTTTCGATCGCGAAACCGGTCAGCGCGACTTTGACGAACGCGGTTTGTTTTTTGTCCGCGATCAGCGTCGGTTGGCCGATGGCGACATTGAGCTGGGCTTGGGCGGCGAACAGCGAATCCTGGCAAACAAGCGCCAGCACAACAGCGACAAGAACGAAACTTCGCATGGCTAATTCCTCCAGATAAGGGAAGCGAATCAAAATGTTCTCTGATTGCTTTGTACCCTATCTGCGGTGCGAATCGGTCAGATGAACGCAAATGGTTTGTAAGAAGTTTGTAAAAGCTGGCGGCGCGAGCAGAACGCGATCATTTTTTTTCAGCGGCATTTTCGATCAGGCCGAGTTTCACGCCGGGCACATCGCCCTTCGGATAGCAACCCAGCTTCACCGCCGGGCTGTCCGCTGGAACGCGCAGGTCGCGCTGGGGAAAATCCGCGAAGCGCGGGTCGGCGCTTTGGCTGCCCGCATTTTCCAAATTCAGCGCCTTGCGAACGTCCTCGATGCCCGCGTATTTTTCGTGCTTCTGCCAGGCTGTTCCCCAATTGAAAAAACCATTCCCCGGCGCTGCGAAGTAAAGGTTGCTCTCGAATGTGAGCTTCAAAGTTTCAAGGGTCAGCCCTGTTGGCGCACCGGCTTTTTCGCGCGCTTGATATGGCGCGGCGATGTCGTCTTTTGCTTTTGCTGAATCGGCTTTCGGTGTCTGCATCGCCGCGGGCCAATGCCGCCCGTCGCGCGTATCGAACCAGCCCCACACTTGCGCGTCGCGATTGAAGGCGAGGACGTTGTTGCGGATGATTTCGTCGTGATTCCAAATCCAGACTGAATTTCCCGCTCCCTTGCGGTCGCGGCTCGTATTGTCCGCTCCATTACGGTCGCGGCTCGCATCGTCGATGCGCGGCGTTTGGCGGTCCTGTTCGCGGAAATTGAAACCCTCTTTGTTACCAATCAGCAGATTGCGCTCGACGATGCAATTCGGCGAGCTCGACAACGCAATGCCGCTTGCCGCGCCCCAGGCGCCGGGCGTGTCGGCGAATCCGTTGCCGACGATCACGTTGTCGTGCGCGTGCAGGCTGTACGAAATTTCGTAGAAGATGCCGGCGTCGTCGTTGTTTGCGATCAGGCAATTGCGCACGACACAGTCTTCGTTGCCGATGTCGAACCAGACGCCGTTGCCTTTGTTCTCGATGAACTGGCAATGATCGAGCACCGCGCCGCGGCAGAAGCAGAGCTTGTCGCCGCCGGCCTCCCAGCCGCGCGAGAAGCCTTTGGTGTTGTTGTCGCGAATAATGCATTCGGTCATCAGCAGACGATGCGCGCGGCCCGCGCCAAAACCCAGTTGGCCATTATGTTGAAAGACGCAGCGGCGCGCGACGATGTTCTCGCCTTCGAAGACCGCGCCGCTTGAATTCGTGTACTCGAAGTCGCAATCTTCGACCACGCCGTTGGCGCCGCTGAAATGCGCTGCGCCGTGCTGAGCCATGTTCGCCGCGTACCGGAAACGAATCCCGCGCAGGTGAATGAACGCGCCCTTCGAATGCCAGAGTTCCGTGCGCGTCGAGGCTTCGACCTGGCCGTTCTTCGACAAATCCGCGCCGTTGGCCGCACAGACGTAGAGGCGCTTGTTTTCCAAATCGGCGAAGAACGTGCCGCGCGCGAGTTGCTCGCGCTGCAAGACTTGACGGCACAAATAACCGCCGACGATGACCTGCTCCGCGCGGCCAATCAGCAGGTGATAATTGTCGTCGGGATGCGCGTTGCGTTTGTTCCAGCCGATGAAGCGGTGCGGCCAGGGCGCGCTGAAGACGTTGTCCGCAGCCGCCGGCGCTGGAGTCTCTTTTTGCAAATCCACAATCCGATCCGCGCCGGTAATCACTACGTTCGCGCCAATGGCCGCTTCGAATGTAATCGGCTTTTCGGCGCTGCCGCTTTTTTCGACGACGACGCTCTCGCGGTAAATGCCGTCGTGGATGCGCACGGTGTCGCCGGGTTCGGCAATTTTCGCGGCCTGCGCGATGGTCTTGAGGGGCTTATCGAAGGTCCCGGAATTTGAATCGGAAGCTTGCGCGCTGCGCGCGTCCACATGAATTTCAGCGGCGTTGGCAGTGAAAGCGGCCAGCTCTATGGCCGCGAGAACGATGATCGTTTTCAAAATAATTTATCCGTGAACCAAGTACGATTGTCATTTTCTATCTACACCTCTTTATCGTCTTTCGCGGATGGGTTCAATCCCTCAACGTCCTCCCCGTCAATTCGATAAACACATCCTCCAACGACGGCTTGTGGATGTGCAAGTCCAGCAGCTCGTTGTTTTCGCGGTTCAGATATTTGACCAAGTCGATGATCGTGTCGCCGGGTTTGAGCGTGCTCAGCGCCAGGCCGTCGCTCGACAGCTCAGCGCCGCTCACCGCGGCCAGTTGCTGCGCGTCGCTTAAGCCCACCGGCCGCGTGGTTTTGCAGATCACGCGCGGCGGCGCTTTCGAGCGCGCGATCAGATCGCGCGGCGTGCCTTCGGCGATGATCACGCCGCGGTCGATGATCGCGATGCGGTCGCAGAGCGCCTGCGCTTCCTCGATGTAATGCGTGGTCAACAGCACGGTGCGGCCGTCGTCTTTCATGCGGCGGATGACCGCGTGCAATTCGCGCCGCGATTGCGGATCGAGGCCGGCGGTCGGTTCATCGAGCAGCAGGAATTCGGGATTGTTCACGAGCGCGAGGGCCAGCGCGAGGCGCTGCTTTTGCCCGCCGGAGAGCGTTTCGTAGCGCGCGTTGGCTTTTTCGGTCAGCGAGAATTTCGCCAGCAGGTCGTCGATCGGCGCGCGGTTGCGGTAGAAGCTCGCGAAGAGTTTGAGCGCTTCGCGGCATTTGATTTTGTCCTGCAGCGCGGTGGCTTGCAGCACCGCGCCGATGCGCTCGCGGATTTCGCGCGGCTGAGTGCGCGCGTCGATGCCGCAGACTTCGACGCGCCCGCCGTCGGGATGGCGCAATCCGATCACACATTCCAGCGTCGAGGTTTTGCCCGCGCCGTTTGGACCCAGCAATCCAAAGATTTCGCCGTCGGCGACTTCAAAGCTCACTCCGCGAACGGCCCGTACCGCGCCATAATTCTTGACTAGATCGTGAACGACGACTTTGCCGGGCATAGGGTTTCAATCGAATTTAAAGGCGCGTTAAACGTTAAAGGTTAAACGTTGCACGTTTTTAAGGCGCGCGATACTAAAAACGTGCAACGTTTAACGTGTAACGTTCAACGCCGTTGAATGCAAACCGATTTCTCTTGAACCATTTCCGATTTCCGCTATAAGAACCCTCCTGCAAGCCTTCTTCTCCGGCCGTCGCGATGACATCCGGGAAGGTTTGGTCAAATCATCGACTGCGGTTCCTACCGAAACGAAACATTCCCGCTTCCTTGCGGTCGCGGCTCGTTGTTTTGGAATTCATCCCGTCGATCGCAATTCTGAAAGGCAAAGATCATGGGCGAACCTGTTCGTCTCCAAAAAATTCTCGCCGCCGCGGGGCTGGGCTCGCGCCGAGGCTGCGAAGCGTTTATCACCGAAGGCCGCGTCTCCGTCGATGGCGCCGTCGTCTCCGAACTTGGCGCGAAAGCCGATGTCGAGAGCCAGAGCGTCGAGTTCGATGGGCGCAAAGTCGCCGGGCCAGGGAAAGTTTCGAAGTCGTTCCGCGATGCGGAAGACCGCGTGTACTACGCGCTCAACAAACCCAAAGGCGCGCTGTGCACCAACGAGGATCCGTCGGGCCGGCCGGTCGCCGTGCAGATGATTCCCGAGAAGCGCCGCATTTTTTGCGTGGGGCGGCTGGACCTCGATACCGAAGGCCTGATCATTCTCACAAATGACGGCGACCTTACGAATCGTTTGACGCACCCGCGCTATGGCGTGCCGAAGACGTACCTCGCGCGCGTCGAAGGCGAACTTGGCCCGACGCAGATGCGCAAGCTTCAATCCGGCGTGCATCTGGCGGAAGGCCGCACGCAGGGCGCGAAAGTGCGCATTCGGCGCAAGGAAGGGCGGCACGCCACGCTTGAAATCACCATCGCCGAAGGCATGAACCGGCAAGTGCGGCGCATGTTGGCCCGCGTGGAATTGAAATGCCGCAATTTGAAACGCATTGCGATCGGCCCGTTGAAGCTGAACGAAATGCAGCCCGGCGAATTTCGCCGCATCACGGCAGACGAACTCGAACGGCTCAACCGCGCCATTGTTGACGCTGAAGCCGCCGCGAACGCGCCGCGCGAAGAGCGCCCCGCGCGCGAAGAGCGCGAAGAACGACCGAGCCGTGACGAGCGCCCACAGCGCACCCGCGATCGCGCTGACCGCAATAAATTTAAGCGCGAAGAATTCGAGCACGCTGATTCGGCGCTCGAAAACGCGGAAGAATTCGAAGACGAAGACGAGGACGCGCTCGATGCTGTCCGCGAAGTCGCCGCGAAATCGACGAGTGGCGCGCCCAGCCGCAGGCGCGTGATTGATTCCGACGACGAAGAGCTCGAAGACGCGGACGCGAAGGCGGAGAAACTCGCATCGGATGGCGCGGATGAAGGCATGGAAGAGACAGCCGACAAGCGCACAAGCGGGACTGCTCACAAAGAACTGTCCGAAGCGGAGGACGAAAGTGCTGATGTCGAAGGCGACGAAGACGCCGAAACGACCGTGAAGTCCGCAGACGGCGAAGTATCCGATGAAGAAACTGAGGAAGACGAAGCTGCGGAAGCTTTGCTTGATGAGCAGAGCACCGAGCGCGCGGTCGAAGCCATGGACGAAACGCGCCCGTGGGAAAAGGCCGGGGCAAAAAGCGGCAAAATGTGGGCCGACCGAGGCAACACGAAGAATGACTCTGAAATCACCGCCGCCGCGGCGGAATTCGAACGCGAAAAAGTGCGCGCTGATAAGGAAAAATACGCTGCTGCCGCGGGTGGCGAACGCCGCGATCCACGCGAGGTTCATTCGGCGCGCGACAAGCGCGAGCGTTTTGGACGCGACGACCGGCGCGACAAGCGCGACCGCACAACGAGCCGCGACCGCCAGGGAGCGGCCTCTCCCGGTCGCGACTGGCGCGACAAATCCGACCGAGCTCCGCGACCCAGCCACGCAGATCGCCCGTGGCAAGACCGACCGAAAGGCGGCGCGCGCGACAATCGTTTCGATCGCAAAAAGCCGTTCGGCGGCAAACCTACCTATGATCGCAAGCCTGCTTACGACCGCAAACCCGCGTATGATCGCAAGCCGCCGTATAACCGCGAGCGTCCCGCCGACGACCGCGGCGAATTCCGTCCGAAAAAAGCATACGGCCACACGCCGCGCCCATGGGAAAAGGATCGTCCGGCGCAAGGCGAGCGCAAACCGTGGCAAAAGGGCCGCCCGGCATCGGGCGAGCGCAAGCCGTGGCAGAAGGACCGTCCGGCACAAGGCGAACGCAAGCCTTGGCAGAAGGACCGTCCGGCACAAGGCGAACGCAAACCTTGGCAGAAGGATCGTCCGGCGATAGGCGACCGCAAACCGTGGCAAAAGGACCGCCCGGCATCGGGCGAGCGCAAGCCGTGGCAGAAAGACCGTCCGGCACAAGGCGAACGCAAGCCTTGGCAGAAGGATCGTCCTTCAAGCTCGCGCGGCGAGTCGCGCAGTTACGCGCCGCGCCGTAATGACGGGCCACGGCGGAATGACGAACCGCGAGCGCAAGGGAGCGGCCCGCGCGGCAATTTCAAAAGCCGCGAGGGGGCGCCACGCAATTTCAAGAAATTTGACGGCCCAAAGCGGCCGTGGCAAGAGCGGCCTCAGCGCGGGCGCGATGAACCGCGGCGCGAAAGTTCGGACCGGCCGCGCAACGTCCGGCCGTGGGAACGGGAATCGTAGGGCGGGCCGGTGCTTTCATGCCGGTGCGGTTTGCAGGCCCTGCTTCGGCTCAATCAGCTTGAACGACTTGAGGATCGCGTCGATCTCGCGGGCGTAGAGCTCGTAATCCACGTCGCGGCACTTCGCTTCGAGCACGTACGAGCGCCGCGGCCCCAAGTGCATCTGATGTTCGTGCTGCTCGCGGCTTTGCGGGCTTTCGCCGTCGGCCATGAATCTGACTTTGAAGAGGTGCACATCTTTAGTCAGGATTTCATCCGTTTCGAGCAATTCGAAATGCGCGAACCGGCCGGAGAGCTTGGCCACGCCGCGCCTGAAATATTCCCTCGGCTGATCCACGCCCTTGAAGTGGAAGATGATGACGGTGGCGACGTCGCGCGCGCCGATCAGAAGTGGCGAGGCGCAACGGAATGCGACCGGCGTGAAGCGGTCCACCGGCGACCATGAATCGGGGTATTCGATGTGGAAATCCGCATGGTAAATCATAAAACTTGCTCCCTCCAACGGCAACTGCTTGGCGCTGTGACATCACATACGAATTACGCCGCACAAACAAAGACTTGGAATTTCAATACGTGTAATCAGTTTTTGCGCGCGAGGCACGTGAATACTGAACCGCGTTATAACCCGCAATGGTTTCAAAAGCAAGCCTTGCGTTTTTACTGCGCGCGTGGCGTGCAGGCATAATCGCGGCGATCATTATTGAGCGGCGCGAGGGGCGCGACTTTCCGCATAATGATCAATCTACGAGCTTTGCCCACTGTATATCCACTCCCGCACAAAAGCGCAACGCAGCGTACATCTCATAGCCACATTACGGAAGCATTCTCATGATCCCCCTTGATTCAGGTTCCGGCATTTTTCTGCGCAAGCCCGGTGATGCACCCACTGAAATAGGCGCCCTCCCGCTTCCGTTGATCTTTTCCCCCAAAGCGCGTATCGTGTAGCGCATGGCAGAGACTGCGCCCGATTCGAATCCGCAAATGCCCGCGCCAACGGACACGGCGCCGCGCACCGTCGTCGGCAGCCGCGTCGATTTTTCCGCGAAGCTCGAAGAATTCCAGGGCCCGCTCGACCTCCTCTTGTATCTCATCAAAGAAAACGAAGTCGATATTGCCAACATCCCCATCGCGCGCGTGCTGGAGCAATACCTCCGTTTCATGGACCAAGCCGGGCAGTGGGATTTGCAGTTGGCCGGCGAATTTCTCGTCATGGCCGTGACCTTGATGGAAATCAAAAGCCGCGAGTTGCTGCCCATGCAGGAACAGCCCGCGGGCGAGGAAGACGAAGAGCTCATTGAGGACCCGCGCAGCGAACTTGTGCGCCAGTTGCTCGAATACCGCCGCTTGAAAGATCAGGCCAAAGCGCTGGAGCTGCTCGCCGAATGGTGGCAGGGGCATCATCCACGCGGCATGGACGACGACATTCCCGAACCCGAAAGCGGCGATCCTGAAGCCGACCGTTCAGCCGCGCGCGAAGCTCTCGTCGATGTGGATTTGTACGCGCTCTTCGCCGCGTTCGAAAAAATGATGAAAGCGGTGCTGGCGCAGCAGCCGCGCAACATCGTGCTTGATTCCGAGTCGATCGAAGACCGCATCGCGCGCATCGAACATTCGCTGAAAGCGCGCCCGTTCGCGCGCTTCATCGAACTGGTCGTCAATCCGCTCGACCGAGGCGACATTGCCGCGACTTTTTTTGCGCTGCTGGAATTGCTGCGCCGGCGTTCCATCCGTCTCGTGCAACACGGTCCCTACGGAAGTTTTGATGTGAAATCACGGGACCCGAACTCGCCTGACGACGAAGCGCGCACCGAAATGGAAGCGGCGGAAGCCGCCGACCGCGACGCGCTCAAGGCCAAGGCCGAGCAAGACGCGCTGGCCGCGCAGGGCATTGAAACCGCCGGCGGGCGTTTTCATTTCACGCGCAAACGCATGCCGCCACGCCCGAAATTCGAAGGCATTGTGCGCCCCGAGGACGTCGAAGAAATCGACGCGGAAGAAGTCGAGATCGGCCGGCGCATCGACGCGATTCTCGCTGCGGCCGACGCGATCAGCGAACGCTTCGAACAAAGCCGCGAAGGACGCGCGAGAGAAGAACAGCCACCGGAGACTCAACCGCCTCAGTCGCAAACGCCGCCGCCGGAGGAGAAAAAAGAATGACGATCGGTGAATCCGAAACATTCATCGTTCAACATTCATCATTCATCATTCATCATTCCGCGTTCATCGTTCGTATTGGGATACCTTCATGAATTATCAAACTCTGCTCGCTCAGCGCGTCGCCGGATTGGAAGCCTCCGGCATCCGCAAAATTTTCGATCTCGCCGCGACGATTAAGGACGCCATCAATCTATCCATCGGCCAGCCGGATTTCGACGTGCCCGATCCGATCAAAGAGAGCTGCATCGCGGCGATTCGCAGCGGATTCAACCGCTATCCGCCTAGCGCGGGATTTCCGGAATTGCGCTCGCTGGTGAAGGATCATTTTCAACACCTCAACGGCATCCGGCCCGAATGCGCGATCATCACCAGCGGCACGTCGGGCGCGTTGACGCTGGCGCTGATGGCGCTGATCAACCCCGGCGACGAAGCGCTGGTGCCCGATCCGTATTTTGTCAGCTACAAACACCTCACGGCGATATGCGGCGGGAAGGCGGTTTATTTTGACACGTATCCGGATTTTATTGTCGATGCGGCCAAAGTGGAAAAGTTGATCACGCCGCGCACGAAAGCGATCCTGGCGATGTCGCCGGCCAATCCAACCGGCGTGTGCCTCACGCACCGGCAGAAATGCGATCTGACGGATTTGGCGCGCGCGAAAAACATCGTGCTGATCAGCGACGAAATTTACGAGATGTTTTCGTACGCGGACGGCAGCGCGGCCACGCGCAGTCTGGCCGCGTATTATCCCGAAGGCACGCTGGCCGTCGGCGGACTCTCCAAGACGCTGGGCATGACCGGCTGGCGCGTGGGCTGGGCGACGGGGCCGGCGGATTTGATCGAAGCGCTGATCAAGCTGCAGCAGTTCACGTTTGTGTGCGCGCCCAGCGCGGCGCAGCGCGCCGCGCTCGGCGCGTTCAACGTGGACTTGTCCGAAAAAGTGCGGCAGTACCGCGGCAAGCGCGATTTCATGCTGAGCGGATTGCGCGCCGCGGGGTATGACGTGGTCGAACCGGGCGGCGCGTTTTATCTTTTTCCGCGCGTGCCGGCGAAATTCAAGAGTGGGCAGGAATTTGTCGAAGAAGCGGTCAAACGCCGCCTGCTGCTCGTGCCCGGAAACGTCTTCTCGACGCGCGACACGCATTTCCGAATTTCGTACGCGGCCAGCGATTCGGTGCTGGCGCAGGGTTTGGAAGTCATGCGCGAAATGACGGCGTAAATCAAACAAGACCTACGGCTCATCGGCTCAACGATGCCCACGCCCCCGCTCCGACGACTCTGTTACATCTGCGAAGCCACGCAGGGCGGCGTACGCAAACATTTGCGCGATCTGTTGCATGTGTTTTTGCGGCCAAAAGAAGGTTTCGAAGTTCTCGGCCTTTTCGGCGATCGTGGCGAAATTGGTTTTCATGACGAACTGGCGGCGCTTGCTGCGCGCTATCCGAATTTTCGCCACGTCTTCATTTCCGATCTTCAACGCGCGATTCGGCCGCTCATGGATCTTCGCGCCTTATCGCGCATCAAAGAACGCCTGCGCGAATTCAAGCCGGACCTCATTCACACGCACAGCGCCAAAGCCGGTTTCGTCGGCCGCCGCGCCGCGCACGCATTGAGTTTTGCAAACGTGATCCACACGCCGCACGTGCTGCCGTTTCAAGCGGCTGGCGGCGCGCGAGGGCGGATTTATCTGGCGCTCGAACATCACGCAGCGAAGTACGCGCGCACGATCGTCTGCGTCAGCGAAAGCCAGCGCGCGCTTGCGCTGGATTGCAACCTATGCGAAGCGTCGAAGCTCACCGTGATTCGCAATTCGATCGAACCGCATGAACTGCCGCCCAACGCGCGCGCGCAGGCCCGCGCAAAATTGGGCCTCGCGGAATCGGCCGCCGTCGCGGGCATGGTCGCGCGCCTCGCGCCGCAGAAGGGATTGAGCGCGTTTGCGCGCGCGGCGGCGGAGGTGTTGCGCGCGCGGCCCGAGACGATTTTCGTGCTCGTCGGCGGCGGACCGCTGGAAGGAAGACTGCGCGCGCAGCTTGCCACGCTCGGCGTTTCGCCGGAACATTTCCGTATCCTTGGCCATCGCGAAGATGCCGAGGAACTTTATGCCGCGTTCGATGTGCTCGTGTTGTCGAGCCTCTACGAGGGCCTGCCGTACGTGCTGCTCGAAGCGATGGTGCGCGGCGTGCCGGTTGTCGCGACGGACGTGCTCGGTTCACGCGACGTCGTCGCCGACGGCGAGACGGGGTTGCTTGCGCGCGTCAACGACCCCGCCGACATCGCCGCAAAAATTTTGACACTGCTCAACGATCCGGAAAAAATGAAGCTCTTCGGAACTGCCTCAATCAAGCGCGCGGCGGATGTGTTTTCGTTCGAGGAATTTGTCCGGAAGCATCGCGAACTCTATCGCGCGTGAATTATCTCTTCCACCAATCGGCGTCGTCGTCCTTTCTCCCGCTCTTCCACCAGTCGGCGTCCTGCTCCCAAGGCTGGCGCGGCGCTTCTTCCTCGTGATAATCGCCGGTAAGGATTGAGATGCGCCGCAACTGATAATTTTGAAAGGCGAGCGAACCGAAGAGCAATGCCGCGTAAAGCCCATTTCCATATTTGAAAGCCGCGGCAGCGCTGAGCGCGGCGACGACGATCGCGGTCACCATCGAAATCAGGTACGCGGTTGCGTCCGTTTTACGCGGGAATTTCCAGCGCACGATCTCGCGCAAAATCTGGCCGCCATCGAGCGGAAAAACAGGAAGCAGATTCACCAATCCCCAGAGAATATTAATCCAGATCGCACAATCAAGCACGTAGTCCAGCATGTCGCTGTATGGAATCAAAGCGCGATTCACGGCAACGCTCAGACCGAGCGCAAGCGCGCCCAAGATGAATCCTGCAAGCGGCCCCCACAGGCACATCCAGATTTCTTTCCACCGGCGCAAGCTGATCGAACCCGGCATGTAATAACCGCCCATGATATAAAGCGTGATCGACGGGCTGCGGTCGCCGTAGTATTTTCCGCAGAGCGCGTGTCCCATTTCGTGAACGAGAATCGAGACAAACAAGGTTGCGATGCCGATGAGAAGGAAATACAAATTCGGAGTGCGGCCGACGAAGAACAGACCCGCCAGCCAGAACGTGGGATGAATGCGAGCCGGCACGCCGAAGACGCGGAAATTCAAATCGAAGGAGGACGTGCCAACGCCGCCGGGAAACATGGGCGCATCTTAGCGCCGAAGTTGAAAACTGAAATTCGCAATTTCGAGCGCGAACATCAAACCGATAAACATTAAGCATGGAATCAACCGAGCCCAAACAGTCCCGCCCCGTCGCGCTCGTCACCGGCGCATCCGGCGGAATTGGCCGCGCGTGCGCCGAAGCGCTCGCGTCCGCGCGCGACGCGTGCGACATCGCCGTGCATTTTAATTCGTCGGCCAGTGTGGCGAATGAACTCGCGAAGGAACTGAACGCGCGATACGGCGTGCGAGCGGCGGCGCTTCACGCCGATCTCGGCAAAGCCAGTGCTGCGGAACAGCTCGTCGAGCAAACGGCGGCTGCGCTGGGCGCGCCGTCGATTCTGATTCACGCCGCTGGACATTACCTCGAAAAACCGATCACTTTTACGAAGCCGGAAGAATTCGACGCGCTGTTCGAAGTCCACGTTTTTTCCGCAGTGGCGTTGACCAAAGCGATGACTCGGCATCTGCGCAAGAACGAACGCGGTCGGATCGTTTACATCGGTAGTCTGGCCGGCTGCATCGGTCTGGGCTACGGCGCGGCGTACGCCGCGGCCAAAGGCGCGCTCGACGGCCTGTGCAAATCGTTCGCTCTGGAATCCGCGCGCTGGAAGACGACCGTGAACGTCGTCGCGCCGGGATTGGTCGATACGCCGATGACCGCGCCGCAAGATCCCAAGCGGCGCGAAGCGGCGATGCAGGGCATCCCGCTGAAGCGCTACGCCACCAGCGCCGAAATCGCGTCGCTCGCCGCATATCTCTGCTCGGCGCAGGCGGCGTACATCACCGGCCAGACGATTCTCATGGATGGCGGATCGAGCTTGGGGTGACTGCGAAGCCACCCCCTCACCCCGCGGGCGCAAACGGCCGCGCCCGTCGGCCCTCTCCCGGTGGGAGAGGGGAATGCAGCGCGCAGCGGCGATGAACCCTTGCGAAGGTTTCGCGCGAAAAATGACGATTGTGGTAGAAGAGTTTCTGCCCCGCGGAGCCTGCGCATGTCCACCCGTTCGCTAAAGAAACCCGTCGAAAGCGAAAACCGCCGCGCCTGGTGCGAGCTGGTCGAGAAACTTCGCGCGAACGCGAGCGAAGTTCAACTGGGCGGCGGCGCGGAGAACATCGATAAGCAGCACGCCAAGAATCGACTCACCGCGCGCGAACGCATCTCCGTGCTGTGCGACGCGGGCAGCGAGTTTCGCGAACTGGGGCTTTTCGCCGCGTGGAAAATGTATTCCGAATGGGGCGGCGCGCCGTCGGCGGGCGTGATCACGGGATTGGCGCGCGTGAGCGGGCGGTTGTGCATGCTCATCGCCAACGACGCGACCGTGAAGGCCGGCGCGTTTTTTCCGATGACCGCAAAGAAGACGCTGCGCGCGCAGCGCATCGCGCAGGAAAATCGCCTGCCATTGATTTACCTCGTCGATTCCGCCGGTGTTTTCTTGCCGCTGCAAGATGAAATCTTTCCCGACGAAGACGATTTCGGTCGCATCTTTTTTAACAACGCGCGGTTGAGCGCCGAAGGCGTGCCGCAGCTTGCCGCGATCCTGGGGCCGTGCGTCGCCGGCGGCGCGTACCTGCCGGTGATGTGCGACAAAATTGTGATGCGCGACGGCGCGGGATTGTACATCGCCGGACCGTCGCTGGTGAAAGCCGCGATCGGCCAGGACCTCAGCAGCGAAGAACTCGGCGGCGCGAAACTTCACGCCGAACTCAGTGGCACAATCGATTTCCGCGAGAAGGACGACGCCGAAGCGCTCGAGCGCATCAAGCGCCTCGCCGCGCATTGGCCCGCGCCGCCGCCGCCGATTTACAAACGCGCCGCGCCCGAAGCGCCCGCGCGCGACGCCGCGGAAATCCTCGAAATTTTTCCCGCGCGCAGCGGTGCCGAGTACGACATCCGCACGATCGTCGAATGCCTTGTCGATGAAGGCAGCCTTGACGAATACAAAGCCGACTACGGGCGCACGCTGGTCTGCGCGTTCGCGCGCCTTGATGGATGGTCGGTTGGCATCGTGGCTAATCAGAAAAAACATCAGCGCGATCCGGGCAAACCGTTTGAACTTGGCGGCGTGATTTATCCCGACTCCGCCGACAAAGCCGCGCGCTTCATCATGGATTGCAATCAAAATCGTCTGCCGCTGATTTTTTTCCACGATGTCAACGGCTTCATGGTCGGGCGCGATGCCGAAATCGAGGGCATCATCCGCTCCGGCGCGAAGCTGGTGAATGCGATGAGCAATTCCGTCGTGCCGAAGCTGACGGTGCTGCTGGGCGGATCGTACGGCGCCGGACATTATGCTTTGTGCGGCAAAGCGTTCGGCCCGCGCTTTATTTTCGCGTGGCCCACCGCGCGCTACGCGGTGATGGGCGGCGATCAAGCCGCGCGCACGCTGTTGGACGTGAAACTCGCGCAATTGAAAAAATCCGGCAAGACCGTCGCGCCCGAGGAGGAACGCGCGCTGCTCGACGACATCCGCGCGAAGTACATCGAGCAGAGCGATCCGCTTTTTGCCGCCGCGCGCTTGTGGGTGGACGCGGTGATCGAGCCGGAAGAAACGCGCGAGTGGCTCAGCGCGGCGCTGCTTGCGGTCTCGCAAAACGAGCGCATCGGCGAGTTCAAAACGGGCGTGCTTCAAGTATAATCGCCATTGTACCGCCGGCGTCCCGCCGGCCAGTTTATGCGAGCAAAGCGAGCCATGCCGAGTACCGTCACCCTCGTCGAAACCCCGCGCGACGCTTTCCAGGGCCTGAAGCGATTCATTCCCACGCCCGAAAAAATTCGCCACATCGCGGCGCTGCTCGACGCCGGCTTCACGCACGTCGATCTCGGCAGTTTCGTCTCGCTCAAAGCCGTGCCGCAGATGGCCGACAGCGAGCAAGTTTTCGCCGCCTTCGCCGCGCGGCCGAATCTGGAACGCATCGCCATTGTCGCGAATAAATTGGGCGCGCAGCGCGCCTTCGCGCAGGCTGGCGTCGACACGCTCGGCTTTCCGTTCAGCCTTTCCGAACGATTTCAGCTCGATAACACCGGCAAAACGCTCGAACAAACCTGGCCGGCGATGCGGCAGATCCATCGCGAAGCGATGCAGCACGGCAAAGCGTTCATCCTGTATTTGTCGATGGCCTTCGGCACGCTGCGAAACGCGCGGGCCGGACGCACACACGGCGGCGAAGCGTGGAGCGAAGAAGGCCTGCTCGCTTTCGTCGAAATGCTCGTCACAATCTCCGGCATCCGCCACATTTCGCTCGCCGACACCGTCGGCGTGGCCACACCCACACAAGTCGAGCGCGTTTTTAAATTGGTGAGAAGTGAATTTCCAAGCGTCGAATTCAGCGCGCATTTTCACGGCACCGCGCGCAATTGGATGAACTGCATCGACGCTGCGCTCGAAGCCGGCTGCCGACGCTTTGATTGCGCCGCCGGCGGGCTGGGCGGATGCCCGTTCGCGTGCAACGAATTGATCGCCAACACGCCTTCGGAGAAACTTGTGGCGCGGCTGGAGGAGCGCGGATTTGCGACGGGCATCGATCTCGAGAAAATCAAACTCTGCGCGAAAACAGCGCGCGCATTTCAGAAGCAATACGCGTGATGGAATACACATGAAGATCAAGTCGATTCAAGCCGGATTGCCGAAAGTCTACGTCGAATTAATGGGCGATGGCAGCCAGGAAAAGAAACGGCGCACGGCGATTTTCAAAGAGCCCGTGGCCGGACGCGTGCGTGCGACGGCGCTGGGTTTGGACGGCGACGGCCAGGCCGACCGGCGTTTTCACGGCGGCGAAGACAAAGCGATCAACGCGTATTGCTTCGTACATTACGCGCGCTGGGCGCGCGAATTCGGCGAGGCCGCTTTACCGCCGGGCGCGTTCGGCGAGAATTTCACGCTCGACGACACGAACGAAGAATCGGTTTGCATCGGCGATGTGTTCGACGCCGGCAGCGCGCGCATTCAGATTTCGCAGCCGCGCCAGCCGTGCGGAACGCTGGCATGGCGCTGGAAGCGGGTGGATTTGCCGCACCTGATCAACGCGCACGGTTCGTCCGGCTGGTATTTCCGCGTGCTTAAAGAAGGAGAATTCGAAGCGGGCGCGGAGTTGAAATTGATCGAGCGGTTATTTCCGCGCTGGACGGTGACCGCGGCGAACGATGTAATGGTTCATCATAAAGGCGGAGCGTCCGCGGCGCGCGAATTGGCTGAATTGCCGCCGTTGTCGGAAAGTTGGAAAGAGGCGTTGCTGCGGCGAGTGAAGGAGACCTAAGCCGGCGTACTCCGTGCCTCGCCAACCAAATCCTGATTTTTCCCCTTCGGCTTGAACAGCCCCGTCATCACCGTCTTCAATCCCGGATTCTCACAGATCATCACCGCGGCCTGCACTTCCTGTTCGGACTTCGCAACATCGACTTTCGCAGCGGTCGGCGAATTTTCCATGCGGCCAATTTGTTCTTTCGCGAGCTGCAGCAGAATGCCGTGCCCGTTGTCCTTGTAACCGGTGAGCGCGTTGAGTTTCGCTGGCTCGTGAACGAGGCCATGCAAATCGACTTTGCGCGGGGACCAGTCGATCTCGCTTCCCAGCAATCCTTCCACGACACGCGCTGTCGCATCGGCGAGTTTCGCGGACATCGCGAGTTCCTTCGCCGTCGGATCGGGCTCGTAGCAGATTTCCTCGCAACTAAAATCCGGCGCCACATCCGGCAATTCCACATGCGCGACCGCCGGAATGCCGTGATACTCCGCCGCAATCGTCGCACAGCGTTTCGCGCAGCCATTCACCGCCACCGTCGGAAATTTCTCCAGCATCTCCACATCTTCCTGGCACCCCGCGGCCAGCGCTGAAATGCACAGCACTTGGCTCTTCCCCAGAAAACGGTCCTCCACCACTTCGTACGCCGCCCGCTGCGTCACGCGCCCGCCGGTGCGCTTGATGCCTTGGCAAGGCAGCACCGTCACCGACGTCACGCGATGTTTCCCTAGGAGGGGCGGCACTCCTGCCGCCCTGGATTCCGTCGATTCGCTCCCGCAAGAAGAACCGCCGCCGCTCGAAAATATCGAATGTGGACACCCCGCACCCACGCCCTCCGGCGCATCCTGCGCCAACTCCTCCGGCGCCACAAAGCGCGCCTCCAATCCCTCGTCGTTGAGCGCCGCCAGCACTTTTTCCGCTGTGAAATCGCTCAGCCGCTTGCCGGTCTCCTCCAATTCCTTGCGCGTCTTCCCCGGCCCGATCTTCTTCTCCTTCATCACCTGATTGACTTCAATCTTCGCCGCCGCGTCCACGCCGAACTGCCGAAAAATATGCGCTGTGCAGCGCAGCGCGCAGCCATCAATGATGATCGCCGGATGATCTCGAATCAGCGCCCGCTCGTGCGCGTCCCCCGCCAGCAGCGCCGGAATCGACAGCAGTTCCACGTCCTCCGGGCACTGCGCGTGAATCAAATACGCCGCCCGCCGAGTCACGCTCGCCACGATTTTGCCCACGCCCATGCAGGGCGCGAGCACCGTTTTCTTAGAAGCCCCGTCGCTCATCGACCAATCCCAAAAACCGCCGTTTTCCTTATCGCGTACCGCGCCGAATACACCCCATTCGTCCTATGGGTCCCATAAGTCCTATTCGCCCCATCTCCCCAATCCCGACGCACCCCCCTGCCCCTCGCAAAACCGAATCAAATGACAAATGACAAATCAAAAATGACAAATGACAAATGGTCCGTTCAAACCTGCCCCTTCAAAAGCTTCACTGTCTCTTCCCACCCCGCCGCCAGAAACGCCACGTACTCCGCCGCGGAAAGCGCCTTCTCCGGCCGCCCTTCGAATTCAAACAGCCACGTCGCGTACGGATCGACGCCCAGCATCGACGGATCGTTCACCGCCTCCGCGTTGACCGCCAGCAGTTTCCCGCTCATCGGCGCGTACAATTCCGAAACCGCCTTGGTGCTCTCGACTTCGCCCAACGGTTGTTCCGCCGCAATCGAGTCGCCGGCCTTGACCGTCCAATCCAATCGAAACAAATCCGTCAGCAACCGACCCGCATAAGCCGTCAGCCCGCAGCGCGTGCGGTTGTCCTCCAGCACGTCAAACCAGAAATGAATCTCCGAATAAAGCAACCCCGCCGGAATCACCGCCTTGTAAAGCCCCATCTCAAAAATCAGCGGTTCCAATTCGCCCACGACCAAACACCTCGCCACGGATTGCTGCACAGACTACGCCGCGTACCGGGGAATGTCAAAAAGGGATTGCGCCGAATTTCTTCAAATCGGGAAGTTTCGCGCCGCGAAACCCTCTTGCAAAAGTGCACATCGTTTCCACTCACGCAAGAACCGCGACCGCAAGGGAGCGGCCAGTCTCCAGAACCGCCCACGCCAGTAAGCGGTCTTCTCCCCTCCCCGCGCTGCAAAAGTTGCACATCGTTCGTAGTCCCGCCTTCAGGCGGTCGGAGTCGCTCCCAATCCGGTCAAAAGTTGCACATTGTTCAACCATACCGGCCCATCCGGCACTATCGGCCCCATTAGCCCTATGTCCCTTGCATAAGTTGCACATGTGCGCTTATATGCAATCCAAGTGCCAAAATGTTCCACGTGGAACGTCGGGTAATGTTAGGTATTTCATAAGCCCCCGATCTGATCACTCTGAATAGCCAGTCCGCTTGGCAAGCCTGCGAAAAAATCGGCGCGTCCTGTACCGCCGGGCGTCCCGACGGCCCGTCGCGCGAAGCTCGGCCCATCTTTTTCCCCGTGAGGGGAACCAGCCGATAGGCCTATCCCCCGCCCCGACTCCGCGTCCGACATTTTCGGTTGTCCAAAAAATGCGTCCTTCGTATCATGCCCCCATTCAAATAACGAAAGGACACACTCATGCACGCCACGCGCTCGCTCGTGAAATTTCTCTATTTCTTCGCCGCAATCCTACTCGCCACCCGCGCGTCGGCCGCCGAATCCGGCCAAAAGCTTTTCACCTCGTTCGACGCCCAGGCCAAGGCCCTGCTGGCGAAAATGACGCTCGACGAAAAAGTCGGCCAGATGTGCCAGCCGGATCAATCCGCGTTGAAAAATCCCGACGACATCGAGAAATATTTTCTCGGCTCGCTGCTCAGCGGCGGCGGCTCGGGGCCGAAGAAAAAAGAAGACTACACGCTGGCCGGCTGGACCGACATGGTGGACGGCTACCAGAAGCACGCGCTCAAAACGCGGCTCGCGATTCCGCTGATTTATGGCGTGGACGCCGTGCACGGCCACAACAACATTCCAGGCGCGACGGTCTTTCCGCACAACATCGCCCTGGGCTGCGCGAACGATCCGAAATTGGTCGAGCAGATCGAGCGCATCACCGCCGAGGAAGTCCGCGCGATCGGCATCAATTGGGCCTTCGCGCCCTGCGTGGCGGTGCCGCGCGATTTGCGCTGGGGGCGGACTTATGAAGGCTTCGCGGAAGACCCGGAGATCGTGAAAGTGCTGGGCGCGGCGGCAGTGCGCGGGTTTCAGGGCGCGAAGTTGAACGATCCGCTCTCGGTCGTAGCCTGCGCGAAACATTTCATCGGCGACGGCGGCACGGCCTTTGGGTCGTCGAAGCAGGCGAAAGGGCCGCGGCAGTTGGACCAAGGCGACACGCGCTGCGACGAAGCGACGCTTCGCAAGATTCATCTGCAAGGATATCTGACGACCGTCAACGACGGCGTGGCCACGATCATGCCTTCGTACAGCAGTTGGAACGGCGAAAAATGCACGGGACAAAAACACCTGCTCACCGAAATTCTGAAAACCGAGCTCGGCTTCGAAGGCTTTTTGATTTCGGATTACAACGCGATCGACCAGCTCAACAAGGACTACAAAAAATGCATCGAGCAATCGATCAACGCGGGAATCGACATGGTGATGCTTACGGACAAATACGCGCAGTTCTGCCGGCAGTTGAAGGAGTTGGTGAACGAAGGCAAAGTGCCGCAGGCGCGCGTGGACGATGCGGTCGTGCGGATATTGCGCGTCAAGTTTGCGATGGGCTTGCTCGATCCCAACCGCTCGCCGTTCGCCGACCGCGGCTTGCAAAAATCGTTCGGCTCCGCGGAACATCGCACTGTTGCGCGCCAAGCCGTGCGCGAATCGTTGGTGCTGCTCAAGAACGAGAAAAAGACGCTGCCGCTTTCAAAAACCGCCGCGCGCATTCACGTCGCAGGCCTGGGCGCGGACGAATTGGCGATGCAGTGCGGCGGGTGGACGATCAGTTGGCAGGGCAAACTCGGCACGCCGATTCCGGGCGGGACGACGATTTTGAGCGGAATCAAGAGCGCCGTCTCGAAGGATACGAAAATCACCTATTCGAAAGACGGCACGGGCGCGGAAGGCGCAACTGTTGGCGTGGTCGTGATCGGCGAGAAGCCCTATGCCGAAACCGAGGGCGACAGCACCGATCTGATGTTGCCAAAAGATCAGCTTGAAACGTTTGTCAACATGAAGAAGGCGGGCATTCCGCTGGTCGTGGTCGTGCTGTCGGGAAGGCCGGTGATGTTGGGGGAGATCGTCGATCAAGCCGACGCGCTGGTCGCGGCGTGGTTGCCAGGTTCGGAAGGCGCGGGCGTGGCGGACGTGCTCTTCGGGGATGCCAAGCCGGCGGGAAAATTGTCGCACACGTGGCCGAAAGCCGTGACGCAGTTGCCGCTGAACGTGGGCGACGAGAAGTACGATCCGTTGTTTAAATTTGGGTTTGGGTTGAGTTATTGAAACTATTCTTTTCTCACGCGAAGGCGCTAAGGCGCGGAGAAAAAAGAGGGAACAACGAATCGCGCGAATTTACGCGAAGGGGCTTGAGCAACGTAATTCTCTTATGGGTAACTTTCGAAAAGTCGTACGTGGTACTCAATTTTGGAAGTTTCCTCTAACGCGGCTGTGGAAATGGCGTCACGAGCCTTTGCGCGAGTAAAAATTTTTAACTGCTAGCAATACGACGTCCGCATGATTGCCTTCTTCCTGTTGATTCGCTCTTCGATTTCCGGCGGGCCGCCTTTTTCGCAGCGGGCCAGCATCTTTTGATAGTGGAGCAACACGTCCGCTTTGTTTGCGTCGATGAAGTCAATCGCCGCGCGAACTTGCTCAAGCGTCAGCGGCAACCACTTGACGATTTCGTCCGGCGGCGTGTTCTTTTTATAATAGTCCATCACGTGGTACACCGTCGTGCGTGAACCATCGATCCGGCCAAACTTGTTGATTTGAACGCTCATGTTCGCACCTCACATCACTTATACCACATTGCTCACTTCACCACAATATTCACCAACCGCCCCGGCACCACCACCACCTTCAGCACCGTCTTCCCAGCCAAATCCGCTTTGATCGCTTCGGTGGCTTGCGCTTTTACCGATTCCTCCGCGGCGTCCGCCGCGACGGTGATGCGGCCTTTGATTTTGCCGTTGACCTGGATCACCAGTTCCTTCGTCGCGTCCTGCGTCAGCTTCTCGTCGTACTTCGGCCACGCTTCAAGCGCGATCGTCTGGCCGTGGCGCATGCGCGACCACAGTTCTTCGGCGATGTGCGGCGCGAAGGGGGCGAGCAGCGTCAGGAAGCGCGCGGCTTGCGAGCGGCTGAGCTGATCCACGTCTTCCAGCGCTTTGTTTTTGAAGACCATCAGTTTGCTGATGGCCGTGTTGAACGCCATGCGGTCCAAGTCCTGCGTCACGCCTTTGATCGTCTTGTGCAGCAGGCGCTCTATCTCGTCGCCGCTCTTCTGCCCGATCATCTCCGACGCCGACGGCAGCAGATTCATGCGCAGATTCCCCGCCTGCGGCGTGCGTTCGTCGTCTTCGACGATCATGCGCCAGCAGTCGCGCAGGAAGCGGAACATGCCCGGCACGTCGCGCGGGTTCCACGGCTTGCTGCCGTCGAGCGGCCCCATGAACATTTCGTATAGGCGCAGCGTGTCCGCGCCGTATTCTTGGATCACATCGTCGGCGGGGATCACGTTCTTCAGACTCTTCGACATTTTGCCGATGGTTTGCTTGAGTTTTTCGCCGTTCGAAACGCGCGTGAACGTGCCGTCCTCGTTCTCTTTCACCTCGTCATTCGGCACGAGGCGTCCCGTCGGATCTTCGAAGACGAACGCTTGAATCAAACCTTGATTGAACAATCGCTGAAACGGTTCTTTCGTGTGCACGACGCCGCGGTCGAAGAGGACTTTGTGCCAGAAGCGGCTGTAGAGCAAGTGCAGCACCGCGTGTTCCGCGCCGCCGACGTAGAGATCGACGTTCATCCAGTATTTCTCGCGCTCCGGCGAGAACGCCATGTCGTTGTTGCGCGCATCCGTGTAGCGCAAATAATACCAGCACGACCCCGCCCACTGCGGCATCGAATTGGTCTCGCGCCGCACCCGTACCGCCGGCGTCCCGCCGGCAATTTGTGGTGCGGGCGGCCCGCCTGCACGATTCTCGACCCGCGCCGACCCATCCGCCAAAATCTCCGCGTAGCATTCGACCCAATCTTTCGCCTTGCTCAACGGCGGCTCCGCCGTTCCGCTCGGCTTGAAGTCGATCATCTCCGGCAGCGTCAGCGGCAGTGAATCTTCCGTCAGCGCATAAGCGTTTCCCTGCTCGTCCCAAATAATCGGAAACGGCTCGCCCCAATAGCGCTGGCGGCTGAAGAGCCAATCGCGCAGGCGGTACGTGATTTTTTTCTCGCCGAGCTTTTTCGCTTCAAGCCACTCGGTGATTTTTTTCTTGGCTTCGGGCGTGTGCAGGCCGTCGATCAGCGGCGAGTTGAAGGCGATGCCGTCGTCCACAAAGAAGGATTTGAATCGTTCGGGGTGGAGAGTGAACATGTCTCTCACTTCTTGCCCAATCTTTTCTTCCGCCTTCCGCTTCAATGCCCCCACTTGGGACGCTTTTTTGAGTATCTCCGGCGGCGCTTCGACGCCCGTCACAATATCCGAACATTCAATTGCAGTCGGCGAAAGCGCGTCTAACGTGAGGTTATCCGCCAGCCACTTATCCGGTGGCATCACCACACTGACAATCGGCAGCTTGAATTTCAGCGCAAACTCCGCGTCGCGCTCGTCATGCGCCGGCACGGCCATGATCGCGCCGGTGCCATAGCCCATCAGCACATAATCAGCGATCCAGATCGGAATCTTCGCGCGCGGGTCGCTGCGGTCTTCGTAAACCGGATTGAACGCGTACGATCCGCTAAAGACGCCCGTCTTGTCCTTCGCCAGATCGGTGCGCTGCAAGTCGCTCTTGCGTGTGGCTTCCAACACGTATTGCTCGACGGCGGCTTTCTGCTCGGGCGTGGTCAATTCCTTGACGAGCGGGTGCTCCGGAGCGAGCACCATATAAGTGGCGCCATACAATGTGTCGGGGCGCGTTGTGAAGACGCGGATTTTCTTCCCCCCTCCCTCCTCCCCCCTCCCTCCTCCCGCAATTTCAAAATCCACCTCCGCGCCTTCGCTGCGACCAATCCAATTGCGCTGCTGTTGCTTGATCGACTCCGGCCATTCGACGCTTTCCAAATCGTCGATCAACCGCTCCGCATATGCAGTGATGCGCAGCATCCATTGGCGCAGCGGCTTCTTCACGCACGGATGGTCGCCGCGCTCGCTGCGGCCGTCGATCACCTCTTCGTTCGCCAGCACCGTCCCCAGCGCCTCGCACCACCACACAGGCGCCTCGCTCACGTACGCAAGCCGATAGTTCGCCATCAAACGCGCTTGCTCGTCGCCGTTCAATTCGTTCCACTGCCGGCCAAGGCCCGCCTCCTGAGCCTTTTCGCCAGTGAAATAGAATATGATCGTCCGCTCGTCCTTGATGCCGAGCAGATTCGCTTTCAGTTCCGCGACGATCGATTGAACATCGACCGCTTTGTTCACGCGCGGATCGTAGATGCTGTTGAACAGCTTCAGAAATATCCACTGCGTCCATTTGTAATAATTCGGATCGGTCGTATCGACTTCGCGCGACCAGTCGTAGGAAAATCCAAGCCGCTGCAAGGTCGAGCGGAAGCTGTCGATATTTTTCTGCGTCGTGACGGCCGGATGCGTGCCAGTCTGCATCGCGTATTGTTCCGCGGGCAAGCCAAACGCGTCCCAGCCCATTGGGTGCAGCACGTTGAAGCCGTTCATGCGTTTGTAGCGTGCGAGAATGTCGGTCGCCGTGTAGCCTTCCGGATGGCCGACGTGAAGGCCCGATCCGCTGGGATAGGGAAACATGTCGAGCACATAATATTTCGGCTTCGAAAGATCGAACCCCGCGTCGCCCGGATTTCCGGTTTTAAATGTTTTCTGCTCCGCCCAATAAGCCTGCCACTTCGGCTCGACGTCGGACGGCGTGTACTTGGCTGAAGCCATTGCATTCTCCCAATTCTTTTTCACGCAAAGGCGCAGCGAATGGCGCAAAGGGCGCATGGAAATATCAAAAGAATCTCTTTGCGCTCTTTGTGAGAACTTTGCGTCTTTGCGTGAAAGATAATACTGGACGCGAGTGCTAAATTCCAATCCGATGAACACGAAGGCGTGCGCTTGCCAAGCGTCTGTAATTCTGCAATCGCTGGAAAAATGCCGCTCCAGCCGGTATCGTCTCACTAAAGGAGCGATTGATTGATGAAAAGCGGAGCAGTATCCGCCAAGCCGCGCGGCGCCGATTCACCTGCGTCGCGCTACATCAAAGCCGCGCTGATCGCGCTGGCCGTGGCGGGCGCGTGCGCGCTATTTGTGAAACTGACGGCGAAAAAAGTCCGCGACCTCACGCCCGACGAACTGCGCGCAAAAATGGGCGCCGGCGAAATCACCGTGGACAGCGCGATCACGCAGCTCAACCGCCTCGATCTTTCCGACCGCCAATCGCTAACTCAATCGCCCGAATGGCGCGAATTCGTGCGCCAGCTTCCGCCCCCGGAAGTCAGGCGCCTCGTCCTGGGCACGCTCGACAAAGGCATCACGTTGCAGCTTGAACGCTTTCACCGCATGAATCCGGAAGAACGCAAACAGTTCATCGAAGACGCGCGCACCGCGCAGGCCGAGCAGCTCGAACGCTTCAGGCAATTGCCCAAAGAAGAACAGGACAAACGCCGCGCGCAGCTTGAAAACATAAACATCGAAGAAATGATCGACAAGGGCGTGAAAGCATACTTGAGCGTCACGACCAGCGAAGAGCGCGCGGAACTCGCCCCGCTTTACGAAGAGCGCTTGAACGCGATCAAATTTATTCGGGGAAGATAACGGCGAGTTTCAGAGTTTCAGAGTTTCAGAGTTTCAGAGTTTCAGAGTTTCAGGTTTCATGGTTTCACGGTTCGAACAGAGGCATCGCTTGCGGAAGTCTCATCAATCGCGCGGATTCACGCTGCTGGAAATGCTCGTGGTCATCGCCATCGTCGCGACGCTGGCGGCCATCCTCTTGCCGTTGTACGGCCGCTCACGCGCCGAAGCGCGGCGCTTGTTTTGCTCGAACAACCTGATGCAGCTTCAGCGCGCGATGATGATGTATTCGGACAACAATTTTTCAAGCTTTCCGAAATTAGCCTCGCGGCCGACGATCAACAAAGACCAGGGCACCCTGCGCGACACGCTTTATCCGCTGCTGCACGACGAACGTGTCTTCAAATGCCCCGATGACAATCAAGGCTATTTCGAAAATGAGGGCTCGAGTTACGAATGGAATGCGCTGTTGAACAACAAAAACAAAGACCTGCCCGCCGACGGCCTGATGAGCAACACGCGCGTCCCGATGATTTACGACTACGAGAATTTCCATCCGAAGGGTGGCAGCTTCGGCGGGAAGAATGTGGTGTTTGTGGATGGGCATGTGGAGCACTGACGTTGCCCCTCTCCCACGGGGAGAGGGCCGACGAGCGTACTCGCTCGCGGGGTGAGGGGGAGGCGCGACAATCTTGCTGTGTGCCGAATCCCCTCACCCCGCGCATGAGTACATGCGTCGGCCCTCTCCCGGAGGGAGACGGCTACGGCAAGTCCGGCGCCTTTGGACGGAGCGACATTGCAATTTGTTAAGCCGTAACGATAATGCTACGACTTTTGGAGGAAGCGTTTTGCGCGGGTTCTGTGTGACGCTGGTGCTGGCGGCGCTGCTGCCCATCAGGGCTTCGGCTTTGACGGTGGACGAACTTGACCTCGGCGAGCACATTCGCGGCCCTCACTTCGGCGTCAAGGATCTCTCCGGAAAAGTGGTGCTGATCGATTTGTGGGGCGTCCGTTGCGGCCCGTGCATTGCGCAGATGCCCGCGATGCAGGAGCTTTACAAAAAATACCGCAGCGCCGGTTTCCACATCATCGCGCTCGAAAAACAGGCCGATTCGTTCAACCAGGCCATCGAATTTTTCGCCACGAATCCCGCCTTCAAAACTCCCGACTACGAGTTCGATTTTTGTTTCGGATCGCGCTCGGCGATGCTGTTCTGCGGCCCGCCGGGCTCCCAGTACGCAGGCCGTTACATCCCCGAACTGCCCGCGAATTTGCTCTTCAATCCCGACGGCGTGCTGATCGGCACCAATCTGCACGGCACGGAACTCGAAGCCAAAGTTCAGGAAGCGCTCGTCGACGCGCTCGCCGACATCACCAAGCCCGGCGAAATTGGGCGTCTCGCCGACATCGAAGCGAAACTCAAAAGCGGCAGCGACATGATGGTCACGCTGACTGAATTGGTGCGCCGCAAAAAAGAGACGACCGACGCAAAGGTGCTCGAAGAAGCCTCGAAACTTTTCACCGCGGTCTTCGCGTGGGCCAATAAAAAGTACGACAAAGCGATGGCCGAAAAAGATAGCAATCCGATGGCGGCGCTGGCGAAATTAAAAACCATCGCGCGCCAGTTGCGCGGCACGGCCATCGGCGACAAAGCGGCCAAGGCGCTCGACGACCTGAAGAACGACGAGCGCGTGCAGAAGGCGAAATTCGCCGCCGACGAATTGCGCATGGTCCTGACGCAAATCAGCGATCTCAAACCCACGCTCGCCGGCAGCCGCGACCCCGCCGATCCGGAATTCCGCCGCGTCAACGCGCCCGCCCTGCGCGTGATGGCCTCCGATTGCCAGCGCATCATCGGAAAATATCCCGGCAACGATTCGACCGAACACGTGAAGTCCCTGGTCGAGGAATTTCATTTGAAGGAATTCAATTGACGCGATCGTTTTGTGGTGCAGGCTTCCAGCCTGCATAGCTCAACGGGCAGGCTGGAGGCCTGCACCACAATCCGCCTGCACATGCGAGAATCTCAAGCGTGGATAAATTGCCGGGTGAATCCACGCAGGCGGGACGCCTGCGCTACGATCAGGGCGCGGTTGGCAAAGTTCTGATCGTAGGCCCCGTGCCGCCGCCCTATCACGGCGTGGCCACGTTCATTCGCGACCTGCTCGAAGCCGCCCCGCGACAAACCCGCTTCCACTTCGAACACCTGGATACGTCCGACCGCCGCGATGCCTCGAACCTCGGGCGTTGGGACGCGCAGAATCTCTCGCTCGGTTTCGCCAACCTCGCCGAATTGGCGTCGCGGCTCCTGCGCGGCCGCCACGATTTGGTCTATGTCCCGATTTCGCAAAACGTTCCCGCCTTTCTGCGCGACGCGCTCTTCGTGATTCTGTCGCGCCTGCACGGTTCGCGCGTCGTGCTGCACTTGCACGGCGGTTACTTTCGTGAATTTTTCGACAGAGAAGCCCCCGCGTGGTTCCGCACGGTCGCGCGCCGCGTATTGAAACGCGCGCGCGCCGTGATCGTGCTGGCGGAAGAATTTCGTCCGATCTTCGAAGGCCTGGTGGCGCCTAATCGGATTCATGTCGTCGAAAACGGCGTGCCGGATTTGTTCGCCGAAGTCACACACGCCCATATCGTCCCCAAGCCGCGCACCATTCTTTACATGAGCACGCTCGCGCGGACGAAAGGCATTCTCGATCTGGTCCGCGCGCTGATCTTCCTGCGCAGCGACATTCCGGACGTCCGTCTGCGCGTGGCCGGAAATTGGTCCGAAGAGCACACGCGCGCGGAGACGCTGGACGTGATCGCGCGCGGAAATCTGAACGACACAGTTGAATTTGTCGGCAACGTGGACGGCGCCGCGAAGCGCGCATTCCTGATGAGCGGCGATCTGTTCTGCCTTCCCACGCATTATCCGTACGAAGGCCAGCCGCTGGTGGTGCTCGAAGCCATGTCAGCCGGCCTGCCCGTGCTTTCGACGCGCCACGGCGCGCTGGCCTCGACGGTGCAGGACGGCGTGACTGGCCGCCTGCTCGAACGCGGCTGCGGCCCGCGCGAATTGGCCGAGGCGCTCCGCGAAATGCTGAGCGACGCCGCATGTCTGCGCGCGCAAGGTGTCGTGGCGCGAGCGCGCTACCTTGAACGCTACATGCTGGAGCAATGCCACACGCGCTTGCTGGATGTGTTCGAACAGGCGCTCAAATTATGACAAGGAATTGTTTTGAAATCGTAAAGAAAGCGTGTAGCTTACTCGCAGATGAGATTTGACGCGGCCGTATTTTGTAGCTGCGGGTACGATTCGTTCAACTTGGAAAGTCGCCAGTCATGAGCACGGCCGTATTACGCGCCGCGGCAGGCTTATTGCCGCTGGTCAAAAACGATTTCGCGAATTACGCGCTGCTGCCGCCGCCGGAGCCGCACGATCGTCTCCTTGCATTCGAAAACTTTTACGCGCCCGGTTTCGAACCGGTGGACGTCGTTCGTCCGGCGCTGGACGAGCACCGCGTGAAAAATCCCGACGCGCCCGCGCTGGTGCTGATCCCCGGATTGGGCATGGACAGCCGCAATTACATCCGCCAATTGCCGCTCGGCGCGCTGGCGGATTTGCACATGCCTCAAGCGATGAATGCGCCGGTCGCGGGCGAAGAGGGCCTGGGGCATTTCGCGCGGCACGTCGAAGAATTTGTGTTGGACCGCAGATTGGACCGCCGCCCAGGCGGGTTCGTGATTGGCGGATCGTCGATGGGCGGCACGGTAAGCTTGAACGTCTGCCTGCGCGGGCGCGTCAAACCGCGCGGACTGGTGCTGATCGGATCGTTCGCGAACGCGAAGCGGCTGCCGTTGTACCAGCGCATGCTGGCGCCGCTGTCGTGGATTTTGCCGATTAATTTGGTGAAGCGGCTGGTAAAAAAAGCAGCCTCGCGCGGGAATAAAGTTGCCGGCTTCACGCCCGAAGAATTGAAGTGGTTGGTTTCCACACGCATCCAGCGCACCAACGGCTACTACGGCCGCGCAATCATGGCGCTGACGCGGCAAAACCAGCTTCCCGCCGCGCGCAATTTGAAATTGCCCGCTCTGGTTTTGCACGGGACTGACGATTGGGTGCTGCCGCACGCCGCCGGCGTCGAGATGGCACAAACGATTCCGGGCGCGGAATTCGTTTCGGTCCACGGCGCCGGGCACGGGATATTTTTCACGCACGCCGAGCAGGTCAATCGCGCCGTGGCGGGGTTTTTGCGAAGACTTTGACTCTGCCTGCAGAATCTCATACGCTCACACGACTCAAATCAGTTTAAAAAATGCCCCTTCCCCCCGCCATGAAAGCCCTCGTCGTCGATCCGCCTGGAAGAATATCGCTGCGCGAAGTGCCGGTGCCGCCGCTGGCTCACGGCGAATGCCGCGTCGCTTTGCGCATGGCGGGGATTTGCCGCACCGATCTGGAATTGGTCAAGGGCTACATGGAATTTAGCGGCATTCCCGGGCACGAATTTGTCGGCGACGTGGTCGAGGGGCCGCAGCGCTTGGTGGGGCGGCGAGTCGTCGGCGAAATCAACGCGGGCTGCGGCGAGTGCGAGGAGTGCCGCTCGAATCAGTCGCGCCATTGTGCTCGGCGCACGGTGCTGGGAATCTACAAGCGGCCCGGCGCGTTCGCGGAATTTCTCGCGCTGCCGGAACGCACTCTGATCGCCGTGCCGGATAACGTAAGCGACGAAGAAGCCGTATTCACGGAACCGCTTGCAGCGGCGCTGGAGATTTTCGAACAAATCCACATTCCGCCGGCGTCCCGCGTGCTGGCGGTGGGCGATGGAAAACTGGGCCTGCTGATCGCGCAGGTTTTCGCGCACTTCGGTTCGCGCGTGACGCTGGTCGGGCGTAATCCAAAGAAGCTGGCATTGGCGGAACGGTGGGGCGTCGAGACGTTCTGCAACGAGCCGCGGCCGCAAGGGAGCGGAAGCAAGAATTTCCCCACGCGCTTCGATCACATCGTCGAATGCAGCGGCTCGCCCGATGGTCTTGCGTACGCACTGAAGCACATCGCGCCGCGCGGCACGCTGGTGTTGAAAAGCACGTACTCGCCGAGCGCCGCGCCGGCAATCGATTGGGCGAAGATTGTCGTGGATGAGATTCGCCTCGTCGGCAGCCGCTGCGGGCGCTTCGCCCCGGCGCTGCGCCTGCTGGCACGCGGCGCGATCGACGTCCGAAGCATGATCGATCATCGCACAACGCTGGCCCAAGGCATGGAGGCGTTTGAACTCGCCGCGCGAAAGGGTGTGTTAAAAGTGGTGATGACAATGTGAGAGAAGTAAGAGGTCGGTAGTCGGAAGCCGCGGTAAAACCGCTGCCCGCGTTTTTTTCTGACCCCTGACCCCTGACCACTGACCCCTGACCCCTGACTCCTGACTCCTGACCCCTTACTTCGCTTTCACCGCGCGCTCAAAATAAAGCATCTTCGGCGGTTCGTTGCCGCCGACGTCGATCTCGAAATTGAACGGCAGCGCCGTGATTTCCTTGGTTACGGTCTTCGTTTCGCCGTAGATCACGCCGGCGCCATTGTATTGTTTGCGCGTGGCGGGCGCGGTCGCCTCCTGATAGGCGTAGGTGACGCTCAGCACGCTGTCTTTGGGCAGGGCGTTTGCCGAAACGGTGATCGCGTTTTTGCCGTTCAAGAGATACGGCTGCGCGCAGCGGTTGTGCTCGACGGTCGCTTCGACTCGCAGGCTTTTAAGCGCGCCGGCGAATTCCGCTTTCACATACACATCGTATTTTTGTTTCAGCAGCGCGGAGTTGTCGCCGGCTTTCGCGGGCTGCCACGATTTTCCGGCATTCGTCGAGATGAAGAGATTGCCGTCGCCTTCGAACGCGGCGTCAATATTTCCCGCGACGTACACAACCGGCAGCGGCAGTTTGAAGATCGCAACGCCTTTGCCCGCGGTCGCGTTGAGCTTTCCGTCCGCGGCCGTTGCGCCGGTCAGATTAATGTCCGCCATGTCGGCCGCTTTCGAAAAATCAGGCGCGTAGATAAATTTGCCGTCGGCGTATGTGCGCTGTCCGTAGTGTTCGAGGATCGGGCCGAGCACTTTGTTGTCGCGGAAATCTTTGATGCCGCAGGTGTGCAGATTTTTGCCCGGCACCGCGGTCATATTCGGCTCGCCGCTCCAGCCGAGGCGCAAGCTTGCCCCCGACGGGAGGCGCAACAATGGGCTGTAGCCTTGATCGCGGCCAGTGACGCTGGCCCAGCCGTCTTCGGGCTTCGACGGCGGAAGCGGTTTCGAACCCTTGCTCCCCGACACGATCCCCTTCGCTTCGTCGCCGCAGCAGAGATAATAATCGGCGGGAACGCGCTTGTCTTTGAGGCCGTCGAGCACAATCGAGGGATCGGCGTTGATGTCGTCCTGCCCCGCGATGGTCTTGCGGTCCTTTGTCCAGAAATAGCATTTCAAAAACACGTCGAAGTAATGCCAGTGGTTGTCGTAATTGGTTTCGATGGTCGTGTGCCCGTCCCAGCCGCGGTAGCGCACCTGGAAGCCGGCGGTTTCGAAGAGCGCCTTCAGCACCGTGTGCTGCCCGCCGCAGAGGCCCCAGCCGTAAACGTTGAGCACCTTCAGCGGCCCGACGGATTGGTTCTTCTCGACCGGGTAAGCGAAATGAAAAATCGTCGCATGCAGATAATCGAGAATCGCAATGGCCTTTTCATCGTTGGTCTTCGCGCCGGAGAGGCGCACAACGTCTTTGACGATGGAATCGAGGGAGGAGTTATCGACGGTTTTGTCGGTGGTGACTTTGAAGGCGTCGGCCGCGGCGAAGGCGGGGCGGACGGCAAGAACGGCGGCGGCGAACACGCAGGCGATGAGTAGGCGAATCATGTGAATGCTCCTGTAATGTGGCTATGAGATGTACACTGCGTTGCGAGTTTGTGCGATTGCACCCATACGGAGATCGAGGCGTTGTGCGTTCATTTTCCTGGCCGTAAATATGTTTGTGGCGGTCGAGATCATAGAGTGCTCAAGATTGGGTTGACAAATCGACGACCGTGCTCGATTATATTTCTCTCCTCTTATTAATTCTCTTTTCACGCACGGAGCGGTCGCATGAACATTCACGAACATCAGGCCAAACAACTTCTCGGCAACTATGGCGTCGCCGTTCCCAAAGGCATCGTGGTTTACACGCCCGCGGAAGCCGAAGCGGCGTTCAAGGAATTGGGCGTGGCCGTTTGCGCGGTGAAGAGCCAGATTCACGCCGGCGGGCGGGGCAAAGGCAAATGTTACGACCATCGCGACCGCTCTAAACTGGTGATGGACGGCGGCGTCAAAATCGCGCGCTCCGCGGCCGAAGCGCGCGACTACGCGTTCAAGATGCTTGGCAACGTCCTCGTCACCAAACAGACCGGCCCCGCCGGCCGCGTGGTTAAGCGCGTGTACATCGAATCGGGCAGCAACATCGCGCGCGAACTGTATCTGTCGATCGTGATCGACCGCACCTGCGGTCTGCCCGTCATCATGGCCAGCACCGAAGGCGGCATGGATATCGAGGAAGTCGCCGCATCGCATCCGGAGAAGATTCTGAAAGTGCATTTCGATCCGCGCGAAGGGCTGTGGCCGAATCAGGCGCGGCGCCTTACGTTTTTCCTGGGCTTGAGCGGCGACGGATTCAAAAGCGGCGTGCAATTCCTGATGGCCATCGCGCGCGCGTTCTCGGAATTGGATTGCTCGCTGGCCGAAATTAATCCGCTGGTCGTGACGAAGGAAAATCAGGTCATCGCGCTGGACGCGAAGATTAATTTCGACGACAACGCGCTGTACCGGCACAAGAACATCGAAGAACTGCGCGACTTGAACGAGGAAGATCCGAACGAAATCGAAGCCGGCAAACACGATCTCAATTACATCCAGCTCGACGGCGAAATCGGCTGCCTCGTCAATGGCGCGGGACTGGCGATGGCGACGATGGACGTGATCAAACTCTACGGCCGCCAGCCGGCGAATTTCCTCGACGTGGGCGGCGGCGCGACGCAGGACAAAGTCACCGCGGCGTTCAAGATCATCCTCAACGATCCGAAAGTGAAAGCGATTCTTGTGAACATTTTTGGCGGAATCATGAAATGCGACGTGATCGCCGAAGGCGTGATCGAAGCGGTGAAGGAAGTGCAACTGCGCGTGCCGCTGGTGGTGCGCCTGGAAGGGACGAACGTCGATCTGGGCAAAAAGATTCTGGAGGAAAGCGGCCTGGCGATCGAAAGCGCGACGACGCTGAGCGAGGCGGCGGCGAAGGCGGTGGCGGCGGTGAAGTGAGGATTGCACAGCGGGTTCTCAATGCTAAGATATATTAACAGCGGACTCAGTCGTCATGACGGATAATCTTGCAACAATTCTGGAGAGGGAAATACGCAAAATCATCGGCGCCGTTCCAATGTCGCCAATCGAGGCCGCGCTGAAGCATACTTTCGCGCTTTGACGCAGGCCTCGGATTTGCGTGACATCGACCCAAGATATGTTAGAGTCGTTGAAAGCTGGTCAGATTGGACCGATTCAACGCAAGGAGGATCCGATGGGTGCCGACACAGTCGAAGTCAACGATGCCAATTTCGAAACTGAAATCGAACAGTATAAGGGCGTTGCGCTGGTGGATTTCTGGGCAACGTGGTGCGGGCCGTGCCGCCGCGTTGGGCCGGTCATCGACGAACTGGCTACCGAATACAAGGGCAAGGTCAAAGTCGCCAAGATCGACGTGGACGATTCGCCCAACGTCGCAATGCGCTTTGGCATTCGCAGCATCCCCTGCCTGATTATTTTCAAAGACGGCAAGAACGTCGATCAATATGTGGGCGCGCCGAGCAAGGAATTCTTGACGACGTGGCTGAATGACAATGCAGGCGCGAAAGTCGCGTAAAAGACCAATTCAAGGTTCAAGATTCCAGATTCAAGATTGAAACGTTATTTCGGCGCTCCGTTTTACGAGTGAGTCAGGGCCTTGTCATGGACCAGGAACCTGCGGGCACAAAGCTTGAATCTCGAATCTTGAATTTTGAATTCGCTATGGCGCCCTATGCCATGCGCGAGTCGCTGTCGCGCGGGCGCGTGCATCCCGACCACGGCGTTCCGTACCGCGGGCTTTATCAGCGCGACCGCGACCGCATCGTTCACTCCTCCGCCTTTCGGCGGCTTCAATACAAAACTCAGGTCTTCATCAGCGTCGTCGAAGGCGATTATTATCGCAGCCGCCTGACGCACACACTGGAAGTCACGCAGATCGCGCGAACGATTGCGCGCGCGTTGAAACTCAACGAAGATTTGGCCGAGGCGCTGGCGCTGGCGCACGACTTGGGGCACGGGCCGTTCGGGCATTCGGGCGAAGCGGCGCTGGATGAAGTCATGCGCGATTGCGGCGGGTTCGATCACAACGCTCAGGGGCTGCGCGTCGTTGATCTGCTCGAAACGCGATACGCGCGCTTTCCGGGATTGAATCTCACGTACGAAACGCGCGAAGGATATTCGAAAAATTACGTCGCGCGCGAAGGTTCGCCGCGCTCGCGGTCGCTGCTGGGTTTTGCGGCAGGCGAGATGCCGCCGCTGGAAGTGCAGCTTGTCGGACACGCCGACGAAATTGCGTACGACACGCACGACCTGGACGACGGGCTGGTTTCAGGCGCGCTGATCGAAGCAGAGGTGCGTGGCGTGGCGCTGTGGCGCGAGGCGGAGGAGGCGGTTGTCGCCGAAGATGCTGTGTACCGCGCGAATCAGCGCATGCGCTGGCACGCGGTGGTGCGGCGATTGATCGCGACGCTGGTCACGGATTTGATGCACGAAACGCAGGCTCGGCTCGACGAACAGCGCATTCAATCGCTTGGCGGCGTGCGAAAGTTCAACGGCGAACTGATTGGTTTTTCCAGGGAGATCGGTGCGCGCAAACGGGAATTGGAAGCGTTTCTGATGCAGCAATTTTACAAAAGCCCGCGGGTGAAGGAACGCACCGATTTTTGGCGCGAAAAGCTCAAGCAGCTTTTTTTAGCGTATCGAGCGAATCCAGAATTGCTGCCCGAGGACGATCAGAGGCTGATCGAGAGCGGAAAGGAAACGCGCGAGCGCGTCATTTGCGATTATGTGGCCGGGATGACGGACCGCTTTGCGACTCGGAAGTGTGAGGAGTTTGTGAAATGAAGCAGCCGGTTATTTTTCTCACCGCGCGCAATACGATGTGATAATCTAAGCGCAAGCATTTAGAAGCGCCGAGGAATCTCCATGCCCGAAAACATCATCGCCGAACTCGACTGGCGCGGCCTGATCGCTCAGAAGACCGATCCGGAGCTTGAAAAGAAATTGCTCGCCGAGCAATACACGCTGTATTGCGGGTTCGATCCGACGGCGGACAGTCTCGCGGCGCATCATCTGATTTCGCTGCTGAATCTGTCGCGCTTTCAAAAGGCGGGGCATTGCCCCATCGCGGTGGTCGGCGGCGGGACGGGATTCATCGGCGATCCGTCGGGGAAATCGGAAGAGCGGCAGTTGCTGACGCCGGAGATTCTCGAACGCAATGTCGCGGGGCAGCGCGCGCAGATGGAGCGTTTCCTCGATTTCTCGTCAAAGGCCGCGCCCGCGCGGCTGGTCAACAATGCCGACTGGCTCTGCTCGATGAACCTGGTTGCGTTTTTGCGCGACGTTGGAAAGCATTTCACGATCAACGTGATGATGGAAAAAGAATCCGTGCGCAAGCGGCTGGAAGACCGCGACCAGGGGATCAGCTACACGGAATTCAGCTACATGCTGCTGCAAGCGTACGATTTTTATCACCTTTTTAAAGAGTACGGATGCCGCTTGCAGATTGGCGGAAGCGACCAATTTGGAAACATCACCGCCGGCATCGAATTGATTCGCCGCAAGCGGCCGGAGAGCGAGCCTGTTGAAAAATATCAGGCCTATGGTTTAACCACGCCGCTGATCACTGACGCGCAAGGGCAGAAGATCGGCAAGACGACCGCGGGAGCGCTGTGGCTCGATCCGGCGCGCACGTCGCCGTTCGCGTTTTATCAATATTGGATCAACATTCCCGATGAGACGGCGATTACGTACTTGAAATACTTCACCGAGTTGAGCGTGCAGGACGTTTACAGCATCGAACTGCTGCACCGGGCCGATCCGGGCAAGCGCGAAGCACAGTACAAACTTGCAGTGCTTATGACGGAGAAAGTGCACGGCGTCACCGAGCGCGCGAATGCGGAAAAGGCGTCAGGCGCGCTCTTTGGCAAAGGCGCGCTGCACGAAATGGACGAAGCCACGCTGCTCGAAGTGGTAAAGGAAGCGCCCAGTTCCACGTTCGCGAAGGCGAAGCTCGAAGGCGAGGGCTGTCCGGTGATCGAGGTGCTCGCGGAGGCGTCGAAGCTGTGGCCGTCGCGCGGGGAGGTGAAGCGCGCAATTCCGGCGGGCAGCGCGAATCTCAACGACGCGCGTGTTACGGATCTTGGGCGCAAAGTGACCACGGCTGATTTGCTGCATGGCAAATATCTCGTGCTGCGCAAAGGAAAGAAGGATTATCATCTGCTGCGCGTGGAATAACGCGGCTCTATGCAGCGCGATAAAAAGTCGATATTTAGTGGATGCCCGATCCGGCTCAGAATCCTTCCACGCCCATGACGCGCCAGCAGCGCGCGCAATACCGTCCCGCGGCGCTCGACGAATGCCTTAACACCGTGCGCGCGTATTTCGATCAATTCGCGGATCAGCGCGACAAGTGGCGCAAGCGCAACTTCGGTTATCACCGCGAGCTTGAACGCATCTACGCGTATTACGTGCCGAAGAATTCGAGCGTGCTCGAAGTGGGCTGCGCAACCGGCGATTTGCTCGCGGCGATGCAGCCGTCGCACGGCGTGGGGCTGGACATCAGTTCGAAGATGATCGAACGCGCGCGCGAAAAATACCCGCAGCTTGAATTCATCAACGAGGCGCTTGAGAAATGGGTCGCGGGCGGGCAGACCTTCGATTACATCATTCTGTCGGACGTGCTCGGATTTGTTTTCGACATTCTCGCGCTGCTGAAAGCGCTGCGGCCGATGTGCCATGCGCGCACGCGTGTGCTGATTAATATCCACAGCCGCTTGTGGCAGCCGGCGATTTCGACTGCGGAAGCGCTCGGATTGAAGTACCGGCAGCCCGTGTTGAATTGGGTGGCGGCGGAGGACGTGACGAATCTACTCTCGCTGGCGGGCTTCGAAACGATTAATGCGGATTCGCGCATCTTGTTTCCAAAGCGCATTCCGCTGCTGACGCGCTTCGCGAATTCGTGGCTGGCGCCGTTCAAACCATTCAAGTTTTTTTGCCTGGCGAATGTGATCGTCGCGCGATTGCCGCAAGCGCCATTGGAGCGGCGGCGCAACGAGCGGCGCAAGATCGACAGCGGCGCGGAGATTCACAGCCGCAACGCGCTGACGGTTTCAGTGATCTGCCCCTGCCGCAACGAAGCGGGAAACATTCCGCACATCGTCAAGCGCCTGCCACAAATGGGAAACGCGACGGAATTGATTTTCGTCGAGGGCAATTCCAAGGACGACACCTACGAGGCGTGTTTGAAGGCGAAGGAAGACAATCCGGAAATTGATATTTCGGTTTACAAGCAAAGCGGAAAAGGAAAAAAGGACGCGGTTTGGCTGGGATTTTCGAAGGCGAGATACGATGTGCTGATGATTCTCGACGCGGATATTTCAGTGCCGCCCGAGGACCTCGCAGCATTTTTCGACGCGATTGCCAGCGCGCGCGCGGAATTCGTGAACGGCTCGCGCCTGGTTTATCCCATGGAAAATAAAGCGATGCGCTTTTTGAATCTGATCGCGAACAAATTTTTCAGCATGGCGTTTTCCTATCTGCTCGGTCAAAACGTGAAAGACACGCTCTGCGGAACGAAAGTGCTTTTGAAGAAAGATTTCGAGAAGCTGCTCGCGAACAGTTCGTATTTTGGCGAGTTCGATCCGTTCGGCGATTTCGATCTGCTTTTCGGCGCGTCGAAACTCGGCTTGAAGATCGTCGATTTGCCGATCCGCTACCGCGAGCGCATTTACGGCGAAACGCAGATCAGCCGCTTCCGGCATGGTTGGATGCTGCTGAAAATGTGCGTCGTGGGGCTGCGGCGGTTGAAGATGCGGTAGTTTTTTGTTTTCACGCAAAGGCGCTAAGGCGCAGAGGAAGACGCAAAGAAAACCCCCTGCCTACAAAAGACTGGGCCCTTGCCGTTCTTTGCGCCTTTGCGTGAGATTATTCGAATGCGTGCGCTCATTCAGCTTCGCGCCCTTCCATCGCCGAACCGCGCGCCATGGCGAGGCGGCCGGTGCGGGCCATTTCGCGGATGCCATAGGGCTTGACGATGTTCAGGAATGCGTCGATCTTTGATTCAGGGCCGACGATTTCCACAGTTAAATCTTTGAGGCCGATGTCCACAACTTTGCCTTCGAAGACCTGAACCAGTTCCAAAATCTCGTGGCGCGCGCCGGAAGGCAGCGTGACTTTCACGAGCGCCAGATCGCGTTCGACGTGATCGATGCCGGTGAAATCGAGCACTTTGATCACATTGACGAATTTCGTCAGGCCTTTCTTCATCGCATCCACGGTGGCTTCGTCGCCGCGCACGGTGATGGTCATGCGCGAAAATTTGGCCTGCTCCGTTTCGCCGACGGTCAGCGAATCGATGTTGTAGCCGCGCGCGGCGAAGAGGTTGGCGACCTGCGCGAGCAGGCCGGGTGCGTTCTTCACGAGCGCGGAGATGACGTGGCGTTTGAGTTTGGGTGCAGGCATGAGAGGTCCGTTTTCTTGAAAGGGAATTGCGTTCAAACGTCACTTATCGAACGAGATGGCGAAAATCTTTTGCATCAGGATGACGTGAGTGACACCGCGTTGGTCGAACTTAATGACGGTATCGTCGTACGAGTGAATTGATTTCACATTGACCCGCATAGTTAGTCCGGGGCAGTGGATAGTGAAGTAATCTGCCTTTCGTGCGATGAGGCGCTCGATTTCATCGCGCATTGTGGGATCGAAATAGTCTGCGTCGGTCATGCTCACTCACAATCACATTCGATAACGTAACCGATCGCTTTGCCCACGTCGCGGAGAGTCGCGTCATCCAATGTTCCGATTAGCCCCATGGAAAAATCAATATCGGCCTTCCGTATCGCCAGGATGTATTCGCATTGAGCAACGCAGTCAACGCTGAATCCGAACTGTCCGGCAACAAAGGGAACACAATTAGGAAGTTTGCTTCGGACCGCGAACTTCTGTGACGTACATGGAACCGCGGTAACATAGTTGCCGCGATTCAATTCCTCTCGGGAAACCACGATGACAGGACGAGCCCCGGCTGCGGCGCTCAGAAAATAGATCTCGCCCGGATAGATCACGCTTCTTCCTCCATCCTGGCAATAACATTGCGAAGAGACATCTTCAGCAATCCGTCCATTTCGCGCTGTTCGTCCAAATCCCCTTTGAGTGCTTCAAATTCCTTCCTTGGAACAAGCACGAATTCTTCGTGTGTGCTAGGTGCCACGATGCAGGAAAACCTGACCGACTTTCCTAATGTCTTTTCTTGCGCTTCAGTCAATTCGATAGTCATTCGCGCCTCCGACTTAAATGCCGCGAGCAATCTTACCGCTCGCGGCGCTTAAAGACAATCGTTAACGAAAGCCTACTTCTTTCCCTTTTTCGTCGGCTTCCTGCTGGGCGCTCTGCCCGGTTTTGCGGCACTTTTCTTCACTGCCGCGCCCGCCACGCCCACGCCCGCCGCCGCGCCGGTCAATTGCTGCTGCGCTTTGCTTTCGGGGCGGAGTTCGCGCACGATTTTGCCGATGCGCCACATTTCGTCGCCGGCCACTTGCGCCAATTCCTTCTGCAAATTCTCGTGGTAGTCCGGCTTGCTGTTGGATTCAATCGAGATCGCCGCTTCCTTGCCGGATTTCACGCTCGCGTAAAGCTTCTCGAAGACCGGCTTGTTCGCGTCGCAGAAAGGCTGGAACCAATCCAGCGCGCCGCGCTGCGCGGTGGTGCTGCAGTTGGCGTACATCCAGTCCATGCCGTTCTGCGCGATCAGCGGGTAGAGCGATTGCGTGGCTTCCTCGACGGTCTCGTTGAACGCTTCCGACGGCGAATGGCCATACTTGCGCAGCGTTTCGTATTGCGCTTTCCAGATGCCATAGATCGCGCCCATTAATACGCCTCGTTCGCCGGTGAGATCGGAGAGCACTTCCTTTTCGAAGGTCGTTTCGAAGAGGTAGCCGGAGCCGATGGCAATGCCCAGCGCAATCGCGCGGTCGCGCGCGCGGCCGGTGAAATCCTGAAAGACCGCGAAGGAACTGTTGATGCCGCGGCCTTCGAGGAACAGGCGGCGCACAGTGGTGCCGGAGCCTTTTGGCGCGACGAGAATCACGTCCACGTTCTTGGGCGGAATGACGCCGGTTTGATCTTTGAAAACAATCGAGAAGCCGTGCGAGAAATAAAGCGCGGCGCCGTTCTGCAAGTTGTCGCGCACTTCCGGCCACGAGGCTTTTTGGCCGGCATCTGAGAGCAGATACTGCACGACCGTAGCGCGCTTGACGGCGTCGCCGATTTCGAAGAGCGTTGTGCCCGGCACCCAGCCGTCGGAGACGGCGAGGTCCCAGCTTTTGCCGGGCCGGCAACCGATGATGACTTTGACCAGGTTGTCGCGCATGTTGAGCGACTGCCCGCGGCCCTGCACGCCGTAGCCGATCACGGCAACGGTTTCCTTGCCAAGCGTTTCCTTGAGTTTTTTAGGCGGAACGTCGGAGCGTTCCACGACTGTTTCCTTGATGCCGCCGATTTCGAATGTTCTCACGATTTCCCTCTCTCCTTAAATGAATTCAAATGTTTAACGCGCGGGTCAAGTCTGAACACTGGAGCGCCAAGAAGTTATTTCTTGATCTCCCGCTCCATTAAAAGATAAACAGTGCCATAAAATGGACCTTCTACCGCGCGAAGATCATGTTCGCAGTCCATTTCCTCACCCAATTTGCTCGACCAATTGCCGTTTTTAACCAATTTGGCGACGTGTGTGAAAAGCCCTCCGCTTGAGTAAATCGCAATTGTTTCTTTTCCAGCTTGAAACGCAATAACGTCACTGCGTTTGAATCCATGCCATTCAAAAAATGCGACAAAATTCTCAACCGTTAAAGCAGGCGAAGGGATCGGCCAATTGTAGCCATATCCCGGTGGGCCGATCCAAACGTCCTTCGCGCCTAGAACCCAAGCGACGCAATTGTAGCCGTCGTCGGGCTCGCTCTTCTTGACATACCGTTCGTTTGTCAATGCCGGGAAATCTTCATCCGGCGGAGTCCACATATCCATGCAGCTGCCCCCACTTGATCCAGTGCTCTTTCATTTTCGGCACGCGCCCCATGTCATCCTTGGGAATTGGCATTTCTCCAGTGATGGCCGTCAGCGCCCAAAACCAATGCCCTTTTCCGGTTTGCAATCGTTTAAAAATAAACGGCAACGCATCTTCACCCATGCCGATGATCTGTTGATAGGCGGGATGAATTGCTTTCAAGGCGATTGAGGAATGCGCGCGAGTGGCTTCGTACCATTCGTCCGCAAGCGCATTGAATCTCAACTCTTTCGCGGACGCTTGCTCCGCATGGATTGTCTCTACCATGGTCATTCCTCCTCGGAGAAATAATCGAAGTCGATTTTTTTGATGTCGTACGTTTTCTTTACGGATACGCCAAGATTATGCTCGATCATCAAATCGGCAAGTTGCTGACGGGCTTGGCAACCCATCCTACTTTATCGCATTCCACTCATTCACTCCACCTCCGCCATTGGCAACTTCGATCTTGGATTCGGATACAATCCCAAACTGGCCGGTTCCACAATCAAATCCAGCGATTCCATCACAACCGCGCCCAGCAACGCGTAAGTCTTCTTCGGTTCCAAAATCGCCTCGAACCAGCCTTTCCGGCCGCATACTTCCAATTCCACCATGCCCGCGATGCGCCGCTCTGCCGTTTCTTCGTTCGCATACTTCACGGTTTGCGTTCGAATGTTTGTCAAGCCGAGACTGTCCGCCAAATCCTCGGGCAAAACGAGCATTGTGGCCGCGGTATCGACTTTCGCCGTGATTTCCACTGGCGGTTCAGTTCGAAGTGGATTGCGGATTTTCAGTTTTGTATTGATGACGCCCATAGTCTTGGTTCCAATCGCAAAATTAGACGGGCTTGGAAGCCCGTCCTACTCTACCCCACCGCCTCCACCAGTTCCTCCTTCTCCTGCTCCAGCGGATCGTACACGATCTCCGCCAGCGCGCCGCCGGCGGGGATCATGGGGTAAACGTTTTCTTCCAACGCCACGCGGAAGTCGATCATCACCGGCGCGTCTTTGTACTTCGCGGCTTCCTTGATGCACTCGTCCACGTCCTCGCGCTTGTCGCAGCGCAGGCCGTAGCAGCCGAAGGCTTCGGCGACTTTGACGAAATCGGGGTTGTCGGACAAATCCACTTCGCTGTAGTGGCGGTCCCAGAACAATTCCTGCCACTGCCGCACCATGCCGAGATGGCAGTTGTTGATCAGGCAGATTTTGAGCGGCAGTTGCAGGCGCTTGGCGGTGACCAGTTCCTGGATGTTCATGACGATCGAACCGTCGCCGGTGATGCACCAGACTTCTTCGCCCGGATTGCCCATCGCCGCGCCGATGGCCGCGGGCAGGCCGTAGCCCATCGTGCCCAGGCCGCCGGAGGTGAGGAATTTGCGCGGTTCGACGAAAGTGTAGAACTGCGCGGCCCACATCTGGTGCTGGCCCACGTCGGTCGCGACGATCGCTTTGCCTTTGCTGAAGTGGCAGACGCGCTCGATCACGTGCTGGCCCCTCATGCCGGCGGCGGGATAGAGCAGCGGGTGCTTTTTCTTCTGCTCGGCCAGCGTGTCGAGCCAGGGCTTGCGGTCTTTGTACTTGAGATGCTTGAAGATTTTCTTGAAGCTCTCGCGGATTTCGCCCAGCACCGGGTAGTCGCATTTCACGTTCTTGCCGATGCTGGTCGGATCGACATCGAAATGCGCTTTCTTCGAGCCGACTGAGAATTTGTCGAGCCGCCCGGTGATGCGGTCGTCGAAGCGCGCGCCGACGGAGATCAGCAAATCGCAATTGTCCATGGCATAATTAGCCACGGCGGTGCCGTGCATGCCGGCCATGCCGACGCATAGCGGATGGTTGCCCGGAAACGCGCCCAGCGCCATCAACGTCGTCGTCACCGGCACGCCGGCGCGTTCGGCGGCGGCGCGCAGTTCGCGGTAGGCGCCGGAGATGATGCAGCCGCCGCCCACGTACAGCAGCGGGCGCTCCGATGCGTTGATGGCATCCGCGATTGCTTCGATCTGGCCGGCAATCGGTTCGATGCGCGGATTGTAGCCGGGCAGGTCCATCTCGACTTTTTCATAAGGCCACGGCGCGACACTGGTGTCGTACACGTCGGTCTGAACGTCGCGCGGAATGTCCACCAGCACCGGCCCGGGGCGCCCGGAGCGCGCCAGATAAAACGCCTCCTTGATGACTCGCGCGGTGTCGTTCACGTCTTTGATCAGCACGGCATGTTTCGTGACGGGGCGAGCGATGCCGGTGATGTCGGCTTCCTGAAACGCATCGGTGCCGATCAGCATTCGCCGCACCTGCCCGGTGATCGCGACCATCGGGATCGAATCCATGTACGCGGTGGCGAGACCCGTGACCAAATTCGTCGCGCCAGGCCCGGATGTCGCCATGCACACACCGACTTTTCCGGTCGAACGCGAATAGGCGTCGGCCATGTGCGACGCGCCCTGTTCGTGGCGCACGAGAATATGCTCGATGCCTTCGACGGCGTAAATCGCGTCGTAAATGGGAATAGTCGCGCCGCCGGGGTAGCCGAAGATGTACTTGACGCCCTCTTTTTTGAGGCATTCCAGCAGCACGTTGGCGCCGGACATCGCGTGCATGGTTTCTTTTTTGGCCATGATTGTGGGTCCCTCGCATTAACGAAAAGTGGAGTCGCAAGCGGCTCCACAGAGGGAATAATACCGCATGGATCGGATTGCGCAAGTCTTTATTTTCATTATATTTATAAAATTTGAAAAGAATGAAAAAATTATTCGATAGTAAATTAAACTGGATTAAAAACAGAATGTTATTATGAATATATCGAAAATATGCTAATTATATTTTTACCTATACTTCGACCATTCGCCGACAAGGATCGGGCGGATGCCCTTTCCCGCCGCGGTAGCGCGGTTTGCGGTAGAGTTCCGCCACCGTCTGCGGCTCGAAGTGCATGGCGAGGCTGTTGTCCACAAAAAACGCATTGATACCGAAACTGTCGCACGCAACCAAGGTGTAGCCTTTTTCGCTGCCAAGTTTGCTCAACGCCAGGAGGCTTGCGCCCATGTAGTCGGTGCGCGGCCAGACGAATTCAGGGTCGTACGGAATGCTGCGCGACTGGTCGGGCGGGACCGTCGCGTTGTATTCGATCACTACGACGCGCGGGCGAAAGTCGGTCAGCGCCTTCCAGACCCAGTATTCGTTGCCGTCGATGTCGATCGAAAGCAGATCGAACGCACGCGGGACTCCGTGTTTGGCGAAGACGGCCTGTACGTTTTCAGCGGTGATAAATTCGCGTTGAATCTCCATCCAGGGGCGCGGCTTGCGTGGGTTGGCGGTCATCCAAAGGCCTTTCCATTTGTGCCGCGCGATCAGGCGGCGCGTGTTGCATTCGCGTCCGCTGCCAATTCCGAATTCAACCAGGAAGCTATTGGTCACGCCTACGCGCGCAAAGATTGCCTGCAGGATGCCGTCTTCGCCGTTTTGCGAGTAGATGCGACGCTCGTAACGCGTGAGATCGCTCAGCGGCGTTGTTTTGCCCTGAACTTCCTTGCGAAAACGCGCCGATCCGCGCACGTTTTGAAGCGCCCAGTAGCAGCGCCGTTTGAGGCGCGCGAAACGGCGTTTGAGTTTAAATACAGTGAACACGCACGCAGCCTTCGATGAATAACGGGTTGCGGGATTGTAATGGGTTGCGCGGAGAATTCTACGCAGGTTTTCTGAGATTTGCACTCAATTTGTGCCTGTCTATTTGAGTATTTGATTTCAATTTCCCGTCCCTTCTCCGCGCCTTTGCGCCTTTGCGTGAAAAGTTCATCACGCCCGCTCCAACACCACAATCATCCTCATCCCCGTCAACCAATTCGCAAACGGCCGCAGCACGAAATCCTCAATCTTCAGCGCCGTCGCAAAGCCGAATTTGGGCGCATAGCATTTGTAGCTGAAGCCACCGGTCATCGGATACAACAGAAACGCGGTTTTGCGCGCGCGGATGAATTTGAAGCTGGGTGCTTTTTCCAGCGTCTTCGCGCGGAATTTCCAGAAGAGTAGTTCGGCGATGCCCATATTCGCGAAAGTATGGCCGGGGTCGGGATCGGGAGGGGTGCCGTCGAGGCCGAAGAGGTCCCAGTGCGTGTCGATGGGTTCGTGATGGCCGAAGCCGTAGACGAGCCGCGACCAGGGTGTAACGGCCGGTTCGCAAACGACCAAACGGCCGCCGGGTTTAAGTGCTTTCGCGGCCTGGCGCAGGAATTCGAGCGGGCGCTGCAAATGGTGGAGGACGTCGATCACGACGATGTTGCCGACTTCGCCGTCAGCGAAATCGAGCGCGTGCGCGTCCACGACGCGATCGATCCACGGGCCGCTTTTGAACACGTCCGTGGCGATGCATTGCGGATAAAACGCTTTGAAATTGCCGCAGCCGGCGCCGATTTCGACGGTCGGTGTGAGCGCGGACAAATTCGCGACGATTTCGGCGTACCAGCGGTGGTAGAGGATCTGCAAAATCGGTTTGCGCTGCCAGATTTCGCGCTGGAAGGTGATTTCTTTGAGGTAATCGTCGAAAGGGGTTTTGGCCATCGCTCGATCCTTTGCCGCAATAAAGGAGCGGCGGCACTCCTGCCGCCGTGCGTTCATGGGCGGCAAGAGTGCCGCCCCTCCCGCAGAGGCGAGCCGCGACCGCGAGGGAGCGGCAATTTTCGATTGCGCAAACCCGCTCCCTTGCGGTCGCGGCTCGTACGTCAGCGCGTGAGGTCCGATTTGTGCGTTTCGCTTGCGAGAAAGACGGAAACGGTGCTGAGCGCGCCCACCGCGGCGAGGTACCCAGCCACCAACCACGGCGCACCATTGTTCCATTTCCAAAAAATGCCGGCGATGTTCAGCGCGAGGCCGCCGGCAATCGGCGACGACAATTGATAGCCGAGCGACGCGCCGCTGAAGCGCATGTTGGTGCCGAACATTTCAGCGAAGAATGCGGCTTGCGGCGCGTACATCGCCGCATGAAAAATGCCCAGGAAAATGATCAGCGCGGCGTTGAGTTGGAACGTGCTGCCGCTGTCGAACAGCTTGAAAAACGGAAACGCGAAGAGCACCAGCCCGATGGTCCCGAAGAGATACACGCCGCGGCGGCCAATGCGGTCCGAGAGAATTCCATAGAGCGGGATGGTGAAGAATTCCAGCGCCGAGCCCAACATCACGGCGCGTACGACCAGTTCCGAGTCCATGCGCTTTTCGGCGTAGGAGAGCGTGAAGATGGTGAGCACGTAGAAGCTGGCGTTTTCGGCGAAGCGCGCGCCAATAACCAGCAGGACGTTGCGCCATTTGGTGCGGATGACGGTGAGCAGCGGATTCTCGCGCACGACGTTCGTTTGACTCTGCTTTTCGAAGAGCGGGCTTTCTTCGATGTGGCGGCGGATCAGGAAGCCGATGATGGTGAGCGCGATGCCGAACCAGAATGGGACGCGCCAGCCCCACGAATAGAACGCCGGTTCGGGAAGCCCCCGCGCGAGATTCAGCGCGCCGAACGCGAGCAAATTCCCCGCGGGGACCCCGGCCTGGGTCCAACTGCCGTAAAAGCCGCGGTGGCCTGCGTGGCCGTGTTCGACGGTCATCAGCACCGCCCCACCCCATTCGCCGCCAAC
>Ga0070731_10000453_pt1 | contig 56313 bp, 45 predicted proteins | sample Coa_R1_2_FD_66448 | JGI IMG/M metagenome (GOLD analysis project Ga0070731, IMG submission 66448) | Surface soil microbial communities from Centralia Pennsylvania, which are recovering from an underground coalmine fire - Coalmine... | ecosystem: Environmental > Terrestrial > Soil > Unclassified ... | reverse complement strand
ACGGTCGACTCTGGCGTATCACGCGACGATCATCGGGCAAGCTATGTGCTCGGTCCGGCGTCGTGGGGCGAGAGAATGTTGCCGCGGCTTGCGAGATTCGCGGCAAGGGTGAGGTGAGGTTATCTTCGATCTCGTTGCGCGACGGACCTCGTCCGCATTCTTGCCCTTCGCGAAGCGGGATGCGAGCCGACCGGCAAATGAGTGGAGCGATTTGGTCCGTCTCGTCGGGCCGCGTTGCAATTGCTCGAACAATTTTTCCGATAGGCGATCGTGTCGCGCTTGTCGTACCTGGTGTGATGGGATAGGGAGACGGTGCGTTCGAGTGTCGGCGACGGCCATTCTTTGGCGAGCGCGCGACGCAGGAATTCAGAGGAGGGAGGGGAGAGGTGAAGATCCAACGGACGATTGCCGGGATTGCACTGGCCTGCGTCATGGCGCTCGGCGCAGCCCGGCCTGCGTCATGGCGCTCGGCGCAGCCCGGCCTGCTTTCGCCGGTCTGAAAATCAGTCTTGTCTACATCAACAATCCAGCGCAGCCTCAGCCTCCACTTGTAGCCGGAGGCGGCCTGTTGCAGGAAATCATGCAGGTCGCTGCCGAAAATTGGGAACGTGTTTTCAGCAGCGGAAACGGCAATTGGAAACTTACCATCGAGTTCGGCTGGGCCAGACTTCGCGACGTTGGCCTCTACGCGCAGGAGTTCATGATCAAGGAGGCAGGTAGCCCTTCGCGGATCACACACTCGTGCGTCCTCTTCCAAACCAACCCGGACCTCCTTCCGGAGGTTGATGGTTACTTCGCGGATCCGACCCCGCGGGACAATTTCGAGTACTCGAACTACACCGCGTATACGGTCAACATGGGAGACGGCTGGCTCAATATCGGAAGGATCTCAGTGAACCGACGGGCGGCGCGATGAGTCGCGTCGATCTGCTACAGATCGCGATGCACGAGATTGGCCCTGCCTTGGGATTGGACTACGACTACAGCGGCTTCAAGACGCATGTCCCTGGAACTCTGGGATTGCTGGAGCTAACTTCGCCTCGTCCGTTCGCCGGCTCCTCGTTCTACATAAACCAGGGGCCGCATCCGAGCGATTTCGCAAATGCGCTGATGGTAGGGAATGCGAACCCCGGGGCACGGCGGCTCATTGGTGCGGCCGACGCGATTCTGCTCGCCCAGTTGAGTTCGTTCAATCGACCGGATCTGTCGGAGCCGCCGCTGGATGAAAACGGCCATAGCCAAGGCATTCCGACCGCCATCGTCTCTTCTTCCCCGAGTTGTAACAGCGAAAGCGCAGTAACGAACACAGGACCTTTGTGATCGTTCACGCGAGGGCGCAACTGACAGTAGAGCGTCGGGTAGCTATACGTGGCTGATCAGTATCCGGCCTACAGCGCGGGTATACGGAGAGAGGAAGCGCAATTTCGCCGGGCAGCTCTTTTGGCCCAGAGGATATTTCGTCTCCACCGTCGGTCGCGACGAAGCGGTGATTCGCGAATACATCCGCCAACCGCAAATCACCTACTCGAGTTGTGTTTATCGAGAGGTTTGGATGATGCGAGACTCGCCGGGACGCAGCACCGTGGCCGTTACGTTCGGCGCGACATTCGCGAGCGCGCGCCTGAACTCTTCGCCCGCCTCGACTCCGCGCACCAGCGCGTTGTGGGCGTAGTGCACCGGGATCGCTCGTGAAACGCCCACCCACTGGCAGGCGCGCGCAGCGTCTTCCGGTCCCATCGTGTAAGCGCCGTCGCCCACGCAGACGATCCCCAGATTCGGACGATAGCGCTCACCGAGAGTCTTCATCTCGCCAAAAAGATCGGTGTCGCCGCTGAGATAAATGCGCATGCCGCCGATGTCCAGCATGAAGCCGGCGGCTGGAAACCCATGGAGGTTCGAATGAATCGCCGGCACGAGGTGCGCCGTCATGGCACCGTGCCTGGCGACACCGCCGAAATTCATTCCGGCTCCTTCGTTCGCAACGATCTTTTTCGGGTCGAGGCCGGCGCGCTTGAAATCGTCGACGAGCCCCTTGCGCATGAGATCGCTTTGGCCGGTCGTCATCACCGGCAGGCCCGCGGCGACCAGACCCTGCAGCATCTCGAAGTAGTCGCCAATGTGATCACCGTGGTCGTGGGTGAGCAGAACGAACACCGCATCGGGCTTCTTGTCGGCGACGTAGCGAACGAATCCCTCCTTGCTCGCGTACTCGGGTGGCTTCCGAATGCCGAAACGGTCCCACCCCGTGTTGTTCCAGATCCAGGCGTCGTCATACGCGATCTGCTTGTAATCGCTTGTCGCGATCTCCGTCACCCCGCCGCCGAGCCACCGAACCGCAACCCGGCCGCCTGACGGCCGGCTTGCGTCAGGCGCGGTTGCCGGCATGGCGGTGCAACCGCCAAGCACGAGGCCACCTCCGAGCATCAGCATGTCGTGCACGAAGGCGCGGCGGCCCAAACCGTGCGCGTCTATCTCGACGTGCCGGGTCGCCGGTCGATCGCGTCGCTCGATTCGGTCGACATCGGGATGCCCGCGATTTTTCTTGGCGTTCATGGGAGTCTGGTCCTCGGTCAAGACATCGCTGATCGTTTTTTCCGCCATGTGCACGAAAGACGCTACGCCGCCGGTGTTGCAGGTCAAGAATCGTCCGGCAAGGCGTGCGCCCATCGAGCGCGCAGTTCACGCAATCCCCCGAAGCAGAGGGAAGGCATCTTATGCCTGAGGGATTCGCGCTGCTACGGCGTTATGGAAATACGGCAGGCGGGAGTCGGAATCGAACCGGCGTCCACGGCTTTGCAGGCCGCTGCATGACCACTCTGCCATCCCGCCAGGATGGGCGTCCGGGAAGATCGCGCGAATCAACCCGGCGAAATGAAAAGGGAGAGCACGCACAGGCTCTCCCAGGTATCTGGAGCGGGAAACGAGTCTCGAACTCGCGACCTCAACCTTGGCAAGGTTGCGCTCTACCAACTGAGCTATTCCCGCGGAGGTCGATGATTCTACCACCGGCGTCGTGCGAATGGCGCGCCGCCATTCGCTCTCACGCCGGCACGGTATCGAGCACCGCCGCAACGGCATCGGTGACGTACGCGATATTCTTCGAGTTGAGCGCGGCGACGCAGATGCGACCGGTGTCGACGGCATAGATCGAAAATTCGTCGCGCAAGCGCTCCACCTGCGCCTTGCCGAGCCCCGAGTACGAGAACATGCCACGCTGCCGGCGCACGAACTCGAAGTCCTGTCCAGGCGCGCGGGCAGCAAGCTTCGTTACAAAGACGTCGCGCATCTCGCGAATGCGCTCGCGCATCCCGCCAAGCTCCATTTCCCATATCTCGCGCAATTCCGCGTTCGACAGCACGAGTGCCACGATCCGGCTGCCGAACGTCGGCGGATTGGAGTAATTTGCGCGCACGACGCGCTTCAATTGCGAAAGCACGCGCGTGGCCTCGTCGCGATCGGCCGCGACAACTGTCAGCGCGCCGACGCGCTCGCCGTAGAGCGAGAACGACTTCGAGAACGAGTTCGAGACGAAGAGCGGCCCAGGCGTCGCGGCGAATTTGCGCACCGCCGATGCATCGGCTTCGGCGCCATCGCCAAAGCCCTGATAAGCAAGGTCGAGAAACGGCACTAGTCCTTTCGCGCGCACGACCGACACGATCTCGTCCCACTGCGATGGCGTCGGATCCACGCCGGTCGGATTGTGGCAGCACGCATGCAGTACGGCGACGCTGCCCGCCGGCATCGATTGGAAAGACGCGCGCATCGCATCGAACGCGAGGCCATGCGTCGACGGGTCGTAATATGGGTACGCGTCGACGGAAAAGCCGGCGCCCTCGAACAGCGCGCGGTGATTCTCCCAGCTCGGATCGCTGATGAACACCTTCGCGGTCGGCGCGAACTTGCGCAGGAAATCGGCGCCGATCTTGAGGCCACCCGTTCCGCCGAGCGCCTGCACGCTCAACGCTCGCCCGGCCGCGACGATGTCGCTCTCCTGTCCGAGAATCAGCTTCTGCACCGCCTTGTCGTAAGCGGGGAGTCCGTCGATCGGCAGATAGACGTGAGGCGTCGCGCGGTCGGTGATCTCGCGCTCCGCGCGCTTGACGCATTCGAGCAGCGGCACCTTGCCCTCGTCGTCGACATAGACGCCGACGCCCAGATTGACCTTGCGCGGATTGGCATCGGCGTTGAAGGCCTCGGTGACGCCGAGGATGGGATCGCGAGGAGCGAGCTCGACGGTCGTGAACAGCGAGCGAGCGGGGGAGATCATGCGCGGGCCTTCGGGCAAGGGGCGAGGTGCCGCGTGCGGTGAAAGGTCGAATTTCGCGAGCGCACGCGGAGCCGTTATTGTAGCGTGATCGCTTGCGTCGGGCCGTTTCCGACCCCACCTGCGTCATCGCTTCTTTCGCTCTTCCCCTCGATGGCTCGCGCCGACACGCGTCTCGAACCCGCACCGAAAATTCCACCGGTCACGGCGTTGCGAACGGTCGCGCGCGTCACACGCTTCCTGCGGCCCTACCGGCGCGAGATCGTGTTCGCGGCGATCGGCCTCGTCGTTGCCGCCGCGGCGGTGCTCGCGATCGGTCAGGGCGTTCGCTTTGTCGTCGATCGCGGCTTTGCTGCCGCGAATGCGGCAGCGCTCGATCGCATGCTGGCCTTGCTGCTTTTCGTCATCGTCGTCATGGCTGTCGCGACCTACATGCGCTTCTATCACGTGTCGTGGCTTGGCGAGCGCGTCACGGCCGATCTGCGGCGAACGGTCTTCGATCACCTCGTCGAGCTTCCGCCGTCGTTCTTCGAGGCGACGCGTACCGGCGAAGTCATCTCGCGCCTGATCAACGACACGACGATGCTCGAAACGGTGATCGGCTCGAGCGCTTCTGTCGCGATCCGCAATACCCTCTTGATGGTCGGCGGACTGGCGATGCTCGCGCTCACCAGTGCGAAGCTCACGCTGCTCGTGCTTGCGGGCGTCCCGATCGTCGTCGTGCCGATCATTCTGTTCGGTCGCCGCGTGCGCAGGCTCGCGCGCGCAACGCAGGATCGGGTGGGTGACGTAGGTGCATTTCTCGACGAATCGCTGCACGAGATTCGCCTTGTGCAGGCGTATGGACACGAGGACCGCGACCGGCACGACTTCGCGCAGCGCGTCGAGGCGGCGTTCGCGACCGCGGTGCGCCGGATTCGCCAGCGCGCGCTTCTCGTCGCCGCCGTCATCGTGCTCGTGTTCGGCGCGGTCGGCGTCATTCTGTGGATCGGCGGACACGACGTCGTCGCGGGACGCCTTAGCGCAGGGCAATTGTCGGCGTTCGTCTTCTATGCGGTGCTCGTCGCGGGTGCTGTCGGCTCGTTGAGCGAAGTCGTCGGCGATCTGCAGCGCGCGGCCGGCGCGACCGAGCGGTTGTTCGAGCTGCTGAACGTGAAAGCCACGATTCGCGCGCCGGAGAATCCGACACCAATGCCGGCGCACGGTGCTGGCGCGCTGAGCTTCGTCGATGTGACGTTCTGCTATCCGTCGCGTCCGACGATACCGGCCCTCGACCGCTTCACGCTCGACGTGCTGCCAAGCGAAAAGGTGGCGCTCGTCGGCCCTTCAGGTGCAGGCAAGACGACCGCGTTCCAGTTGATCCTGCGTTTCTACGATCCGGATGCGGGGCGCGTCGAGATCGACGGCGTCGATCTGGCCGCCGCCGACCCGCGCGAGATTCGACATCGCATCGCGCTCGTGCCGCAGGAGCCGGTGATCTTCGCGACGAGCGTTTTCGAGAATGTCCGTTACGGCCGTCCGGGCGCGAGTGAAGCCGAGGTGCGCGCGGCGTGCGATGCCGCGTACGCGACCGAATTCATCGAGCGGCTGCCGCAGCGTTTCGATAGCTCGCTCGGCGAGCGTGGCGTGCGGCTGTCGGGCGGCCAGCGACAGCGAATCGCGATCGCGCGCGCGATTCTCGCCGACCGGCCGATTCTCCTGCTCGACGAGGCCACGAGCTCGCTCGATGCCGAGAGCGAGCGGATCGTGCAGCGCGCACTCGAGCGGTTGATGGCCGGACGCACCGTGCTGATGATCGCGCATCGCCTGGCCACCGTGCGCCACGCCGACCGCATCGCGGTGATGGATGCAGGGCGCATCGTCGCAGTCGGCACGCACGACGAGCTCGTACGCGACAACCCGCTTTACGCGCGGCTTGCCGCGCTGCAGTTCGGCGCATTGCCGGAACGACCCGTCGCGTCGCAGGCGTTGTCGGAACTAAAATGATCGGTTCACCTTGACAATCGTCGCGCCAATGATCATCCGATACCCGGACAGCCCCTACGAGCTCCATCAGCCGTTCGACCCGTCGGGCGACCAGCCCGAGGCCATCGAGAAGCTGACAGAAGGGTTGACCGACGGCTTGTCGTTCCAGACGCTTCTCGGCGTGACCGGCTCGGGCAAGACGTACACGATGGCGCATGTCATCGCGCGAAGCGGCCGTCCTGCGCTCGTGCTCGCCCCGAACAAGACGCTCGCCGCGCAGCTCTACTCGGAATTTCGCGAGTTCTTTCCGAACAACGCCGTCGAGTACTTCGTCTCGTACTATGACTATTACCAGCCGGAAGCGTACGTTCCTTCGCGCGATCTCTACATCGAGAAGGACAGCTCGATCAACGAGCACATCGAGCAGATGCGGCTGTCGGCGACGAAGGCGATCCTCGAGCGCCCGGATTGCATCATTGTCGGCACCGTGTCGGCGATCTACGGCATCGGCGACCCGACCGAATATCACAGCATGATCCTGCACGTGCGGCAGGGCGATCGGCTGACGCAGCGCGATGCGATCAAGCGCCTGACGGAGATGCAATACCAGCGTGCCGAGCTCGATTTCCGGCGCGGCACGTTCCGGGTGCGCGGCGACGTACTCGACATCTTTCCCGCGGAGAATGCCGAGAGCGCGCTGCGAGTGTCCCTGTTCGACGACGAGGTCGAATCGTTGACGCTATTCGATCCGCTGACCGGACATCTTCGTCACAAGATGGCGCGCTACACCGTCTTTCCGTCGTCGCATTACGTGACCGGGCGGCAGAAGGTGCTGGACGCGATCGAGGGCATCAAGCACGAGTTGGTCGAGCAGAAGGAATTCTTCGTCTCGCAGATGAAGCTGATCGAGGCGCAGCGCATCGAGCAGCGCACGCGCTTCGACCTCGAGATGATGGCCGAGATCGGCTTCTGCAAGGGCATCGAAAACTATTCGCGCCACCTGTCGGGACGAAATCCCGGCGAGCCGCCGCCGACGCTGATCGACTATCTGCCGGCGCGGGCGCTGATGTTCGTCGACGAAAGCCACGTGACGATTCCGCAGGTCGGTGGCATGTATCGGGGGGACCGTGCGCGCAAGGAGAACCTGGTCAATTTTGGCTTCCGGCTTCCGTCGGCGCTCGACAACCGGCCGCTGCGTTTCGACGAATTCGAGCGACTGTTGCCGCAGACGATTTTCGTATCAGCGACGCCCGCCGACTACGAGCAGAAGCATTCGGGCCAGGTCGTCGAGCAGCTCGTGCGCCCCACAGGCCTCGTCGATCCCGCGCTCGAAGTGCGCCCGGCTGCGACGCAGGTCGACGATCTGCTGTCAGAAATCAACGCGCGCGTGTCACGCAACGAGCGCGTGCTGGTTACGACGCTCACGAAGCGCATGGCCGAGGACTTGACCGACTACCTCGGCGAACACGGCGTCAAGGTGCGCTATCTCCACAGCGACATCGATACCGTCGAGCGCGTGGAGATCATCCGCGATCTGCGTTTGGGCGAGTTCGACGTGCTGGTCGGCATCAATCTGTTGCGCGAAGGCCTCGACATTCCCGAGGTGTCGCTCGTCGCGATCCTCGACGCCGACAAGGAAGGGTTCCTCCGCGCCGAGCGATCGCTGATCCAGACCATCGGGCGCGCGGCTCGGCACATCCATGGAACGGCGATCCTCTACGCCGATCACATGACCGATTCGATGAAGGCGGCGATCGGAGAGACCGAGCGGCGGCGCGCGAAGCAGATCGACTGGAACGACAAGATGGGCATCACGCCGAAGGGCGTCGAGAAGCGCATCAAGGACATGATCGACGGCGTCTACGACATCGACGAGGAACGCCGCGAGCTCAAGGCCGCGCAGGCGAAGGCGAAGTACGCCGCGATGCCCGAAAAGGATCTGGAGAAGGAATTGCGGCACATCGAGAAGCAGATGATCGACGCCGCGAAGAACCTCGAATTCGAGCGCGCGGCCGAGCTACGCGATCGGCTTTACAAGTTGCGCGAGACGCTGTTTGGCGTGGCGCTGCCGACGGAGACGTGAAAATCGGTGCCGGCGTGAAAATCGGTGCCAGAGATGTATTTCCCGAAGCGGTCGTCATGATTCGACGTACACGAGCCGGGAAATACATCTCTGGCACCGATTTTCATTTTCTCATCTCCCGCAGCTTCGCGTCGCGCATCGCGACGTCGATATCGAGGTATTTCCACGAGAAGCCGAACGGCGAAGGCCAATAGCCCTCGACCCACGGGTAATAAAGCACGTTTCCAACGCCGTACGTGTGCAGGATCATCGGCATGTAGGCTTGCGAGATCTGCGACATCCTGCGCGCGAGGGCCACACGTTGCGGGCCCGCCGGCGTGCGCAGGAACGCCTCGTACGCGGCATCGTAGTCGGCGTTGTGAAACTGTGACGGATTCGTGTCGCGCGGCGACTTGCTCCAGAGCGTTTGCAGGATCTGATAACCGGACGGCTCGAGCGAGCGATAACCGAGGTTGAACATTGGCAGCTTCCCCGCACGGCTCAGGTTGAGCAGCTCGGCGAACGTCTGCTGCTCGACCTTCATCCGGATGCCGATCGCATCCATGTTCTTCTTCCATAGGGTGTCCGCTTCGCGATACCACGATTCGGGCAGCGTGCCTCGGACGACAGTGAGTCGCTTGCCGTCGGGCGTTTCGCGGTAGCCGTCGCCATGGCGATCCTTGAAGCCGAAGCGATCGAGGAGGGCGCGGGCCGCCGCGGGATCGTAAAGCGAGTGCGGCGGCAGACTCGGATCGTGACCGCTGACGCCGGGCGGCAGGAGCTGGTTTGCGGGCAGCGCATTCCCGGCGAAGAGCACGCGAATCATCTCGTCGACGTCGAAGCCCATGCCGATCGCGCGCCGAAGCGCGATCTGCGCCGTCGAGTAGCCACCGACGATCGGGTCGTCCATGTTGAAATACGTGAACGTCACGCTCGGCGAGCCGAAGCGCAAATGGCGAATGCCGCGGGCGACGAGGTCGGGACGAAGCTTGCCGTCGATCATCACGCGCTTGGTGTCGTCGCCGCCGAGCCCGATGTAATCGAGGTCGCCTTGCGTGAACGCGAGGATCTCGGGTTGCGATTCCTCGATGATGCTGATTTCGATCCGCCCGATCGAAGGCATCGTCTTGCCTCGCATGCTGCGCACGAGCCCCTGCTGCGGCGCGTCGGCGTTTTCGGGAAACACCACCTTGCGGTAATTCGGATTCGCTTCGAGCACCACGCGCGACGCGGGGCGCCATTCCTTCAGCACGTAAGGGCCGGTTCCCACCGGGCGGCGCATGACGTCGGCGCCGGCAGCTTCGATGGCTTCGCGCGCGACGGCCATCATGTTGAGTCCCGCGAGCCTTTCGAGCATCGTGTAGTCAGGGTGCGCAAGACGGATGACGAGCGTGTAGCGATCGGGCGTGCGCAGCCCCTCGATCGGCGCGTCATAGTCGAACTTGCCGCCGGGCTTGCGTGCCTGGTCGACGATGCTGCGTGCGCCGACGATCAGGTCGGTAAGCGCCGGGTCGCCACCGCTGCGAAGATTCGGATCGAGCACGCGCCGGATCGAATACGCATAGTCGGCGGCGACGAGCTCGCGCTTCTTGCCCTTGAAGACCGGGTCGTCCGCGAAGTAGATCCCCTTCTCGAGCTTGATCGTCCACATCTTGCCGTCGTCGGTGATCGACGGCATCGATTCGGCCGTGTTCGGGATCACTTTGGAGCCGGTGGATAGATACTCGAACTCGTAGGGCGCCTCGAAGATCGCCGACGCGACGCGCGTCGAGTAAAGGTCCGTGCCCTGCTGCGGATCGAGGCTCGTGATGTCGGGCGACGAGATACGCAGCACCTTGTGCATGTCCGCCGCAGCAACCGCCGGAAGCTGCGACATCGACAGCACGAACAGCAACGCGGCAAGAAATCGACGAGCGAGATCGGACATGATGGCGTGACCGTCAATACGGCATGCGGAAGCTTGCGAAACGGGCGAACCTTATACTTGCACCGTGACTCGCGCGCTCGGAAACACGCGCGATGAGCCGAAAATTCCACGCATCATCCCACGACCGCAGCGCGATCGTGGCAACGAAACGCAGGAGCTTTCATGGAACTCAATGATCAGGTCGCGATCGTGACGGGTGCGGCGAGCGGCCTCGGCCGCGCGATCGCCCGCCGCTTCGCGCGCGCCGGCGCGCGCGTCGTCGTCGCCGATCTCGACGGCGGCGCCGCAGCGGACACGGCGCGTGAAATCGACGATGATCCAAAACGGGCGATCGGCGTCGCCATGGATGTCACCGACGAGCGGGCGGTCGACGCTGCCGTTGCATCCGTCGCATCTCGCTTCGGCCGCATCGATGTGCTCGTCAGCAATGCAGGCATCCAGATCGTCCATCCGCTCGAGGAATTCAGCTACGCCGAGTGGAAGAAGCTCATGGCGATTCACCTCGACGGGGCATTCCTGACGACGCGCGCGTGCATTCCGCACATGTACAAGGCGGGGCGCGGGTCGCTGATCTACATGGGATCGGTGCACTCGAAGCTCGCGTCGGTGATGAAGGCGCCCTATGTGACTGCGAAACACGGACTGATCGGCCTCGCGAAGACGATGGCGAAGGAGGGCGCTGCACATGGCGTGCGCGCGAACGTGATCTGTCCCGGATTCGTCCGCACACCGCTCGTCGAACGCCAGATTCCCGAGCAGGCGCAGCGTCTCGGAATCTCCGAGGGTGACGTGATCAGGAACGTCATGCTCAAGGACACCGTCGACGGACAGTTCACGACGCTCGACGACGTCGCCGAAGTCGCGCTCATGTTCGCCGCGTTTCCGAGCAATGCGTTGACAGGGCAGTCGCTCGTGGTGAGCCACGGATGGTACATGCAGTGAAGCGCGAAGACGACGCCGCGCCCGCGAGGTCGAAGGCGGCGCGCGCGTCCGTGCTGTTCGTTTGCATGGGCAATATCTGCCGCTCGCCGACGGCAGAGACTGTCTTTCGCGAGCTGGCGAGGCGCGCGGGATTCGAAGACGCGCTGCATATCGAGTCGGCCGGCATCGGCGATTGGCATGTCGGCCAGCCGCCGGACGAGCGCGCCATCCTGCACGGGCGTCGCCGGGGCTACGACCTCGCGGCGCTTCGCGCGCGGCAGGTGACGGGGGAAGACTTCGTACGCTTCGATTTCATTCTCGCGATGGACCTTCGCAACCTGCGCGACCTCGAGGCATTGCGGCCGCCGGATTACGACGGCTATCTCGGTCTGCTGCTCGATTTCGCGCCCAAGCTCGGCTTGCGGGAGGTGCCCGATCCCTACTACGGCGGTGCGCGCGGATTCGAGACGGTGCTCGAATTGACCGAGCGCGGCGCGGCGGGTCTGCTAGATCACATTCGCACGCACTTCCTGAACAAGTGAAAGGACAGGCGATTGCCTGTCCTTTCGACTCGATGCTCGAGTGACTAGCCGCCGTCCTGCTTGTGCGTTTCGACCAACTGTAACGGCTCGTCGGGAATCGCCATGCGCGGCGGACGCACGCGCCGCGGCCTCGGAACGGCCGGCTCGGCCTCCTCGCTCGAGATCGTAGCCGCACGCGTTTCGACCAAGACGAGGTCGGAGTCGGGCGGCAATGTCAGGCTCGGCATAGGGACGTCGATCTCGGAATCATGCGAATGCTCGGCCGCCGCAGGCATCGCGGGTTCTTCCCAACGTTGCGCGTGGAGCGTTGTCCGCTCGACGACAGGTGCAGATGCTTCGAGCTGCGCTGTTGGGGATTCGACCGGCGGCCGCGTTGGCACCTGGTCGAGTTGCGCTTCTGCCGTTGACGAATCATGTTGTTCGCCGGGCGAAACCGGGGGAGTCGCCGCTTCGCTCGCCCCTGCTTCCTCGCCTGACGCGGGTCGATGCGCGCGCTCGCCACGCTCGCCGCCGCGTCCTCGACGACCTCGTCGGCGGCGACCACCGCCTTCACGCGCTTCGGCGGCACCGTTGCCTTCACTCGCATGAGGCGGTCGCGATTGCAATGGCGACTCGGGCGCAACTGCCACGTCGCTTTCCGCGGGAGCCGCGGCTTCGGGATGTGAAGGTGCGCGCCGTTGGGGTTGCTGCGAGCGCCCCTCGCGCTGATCGGCTCGTTGCGCATCCCGCGCTGGACGAGGCGCCGAACCGCGCGCCTCACGCGATTCGCGGCGCGGCTCGCCACGCGCGCCATCGCTCGATCGCCGCGGCGTCTCGATCGCGCTGTGCGCTTCGGGGCGCCGCAGCGCATCGCCCGGTTTCGCATTGCGCTCGCGCGTCGGACGCCGCTCGTCGCGACGCTGCGCCTCGCGGCCCTCGCCGCGGCCGCGCCCGTCGCGCGTGCCTTCGCGACCGCGAAGCGGCTTGCTTGCACCGACGCTGCCTTTGGTTGCGGCAGGTGTCGATTCAGCGGTCGCGCGCGCGGGCTCGGTCGGCGTGCGAAACCAATGCAGCATTCGCGAGAGCCACGAATCGGCGTGACCTTGCGCATCGACCTGGGCGACGGGCGATGCGCGCGGCGCGACGATGGGCGCAGGTTGCGAGGGCGTGATCCCTTTGACGACCGCCTCCTGGCGCGGCTCCCTGGCTTCCTCCCTGCGCTCGAGCGCGTGGCTGTCCTCGGGTTGCTCGACCATCTCGAAGGACGAAGGCAGCGGTTCGCCCTGGTTGAGCTCGTCGTGGCGCATCCGTTGCACGCTGTAGTTCGGCGTTTCGAGATGCCTGTTGGGCACGAGCAACACGTTGACCTTGAAGCGCGTTTCGACCGTGAGGACATCGGCGCGCTTCTCGTTCAAAAGGAACGTCGCGACGTCCACGGGCACCTGCGCGACGATCTGCGCCGTGTTGTCCTTCATCGCCTCTTCCTGAAGGATGCGCAGGATGTGCAAGGCCGTGGACTCGACGCCGCGGATGTGACCGATGCCGTGGCAGCGCGGGCAGGGGAGGTAGGCGGATTCGGCGAGCGCAGGGCGCAATCGCTGGCGCGAGAGCTCCATCAATCCGAAGCGCGAAATCTTGCCGAGTTGCACGCGTGCGCGATCGTATTTGAGCGCATCGCGCAGCCGGTTCTCGACTTCGCGCTGGTTCTTGGCGCTCTCCATGTCGATGAAGTCGACGACGATCAGTCCACCCAGGTCGCGCAATCGGAGCTGACGCGCGATCTCCTCGGCGGCTTCGAGATTGGTGGTGAACGCGGTCGTCTCGATGTCGCCGCCTTTCGTCGCGCGCGCCGAGTTGACGTCGACGGCAACGAGCGCTTCCGTGTGGTCGATGACGATCGCGCCGCCCGAGGGCAGCGCCACCTGCCGCGCATACGCGGTCTCTATCTGGTGCTCGATCTGGAAACGCGAGAACAGCGGCACGTCGTCCTTGTAGAGCTTGACGCGCGAGACGTTGTGCGGCATCACGTGACCCATGAACTGCTGCGCCTGCTCGTGGATCGCTTCGGTGTCGATCAGAATTTCGCCGATGTCCGGCTGGAAATAGTCGCGGATCGCGCGGATGACGAGGCTCGACTCCTGATAGATGAGGTACGCGCCGGATTGCAGGTTCGCCGCGTCCTCGATCGCGTGCCATAGTTGCAGCAGGTAGTTCAGGTCCCACTGCAACTCTTCGGACGTGCGGCCAATTCCTGCCGTGCGCGCGATCACGCTCATGCCGCTCGGCACTTCGAGCGCCGACACGGCTTCGCGCAACTCGTTGCGCTCCTCCCCTTCGACGCGGCGGGACACGCCGCCGCCACGCGGGTTGTTCGGCATCAGCACGAGGTAGCGGCCGGCGAGCGAGATGTACGTCGTGAGCGCAGCGCCTTTGTTGCCGCGTTCGTCCTTGTCGACCTGGATGATGAGCTCCTGCCCTTCGTGGAGCTGGTCCTGCAGGCGTCCACGGCTTTCGCCGTCGCCCGCTTCGCCGTTGCCGTCGCTCGCGCGGCGCGAAGTTTTCAGGTATTGGCGGGATATTTCCTTGAACGGAAGGAATCCGTGTCGATCGGTACCGTAATCGACGAAGCACGCTTCGAGCGACGGCTCGACGCGCGTGATGACGCCCTTGTAGATGTTGCTCTTGCGCTGTTCCTTGGATGCGGATTCGATGTCGAGATCGATGAGCTTCTGACCGTCGACGATCGCCACCCTGAGTTCTTCCGCCTGGGTGGCGTTGAAAAGCATGCGTTTCATGGACCTGGTCCCCGGCGCAACGTCTTGCGGGCAGGGCGCGGAACGAATGCGGACGCCGCCGATTCAGGCGGCGCTTGAACGCTTACGCGGCGGTCGAGGGCGAAGACAAGCGATCGACTGGATCTTTCCAGCCGATGCGCGGTGAGCGAGGGGGCATGCGCATGGATTCGCAGCGCCGGCTCTGAGGCCGGTTTCTCGTCGTAGGTCTTCTTCTTCGCAGGACTGGCGGAGTATTCGATCCGGGGGCTGCTGCAGGAAACGGCAGGAGCCGCGGCAGAATGATTCGCTTTGCGCCGCGCGAGCGACCGCTTCGAACCGGCCGATGCCGGGTGCGGGAGCTGCGCTGTTCGTTTACCATCGCTACTTGTTTCGCGTACAAATCCGCACGGCGAGCGACTTAGCCGCTTTTCGACCCGCGACCCAACGCGGGACACTCACCGCGAGACGCACCTCTCCGCAAGCGGACTCCGGGCGAGCCCGGAGCGGCGCGCATTCGCGCGGTTCGCTGACAATTATAAGGGAATGAACGAGTTAAGCAAGGATGCTCCGTCGTGGCTTACGGTAGGCGAGGAGGCAGCGGGGCAGCGAATCGACAATTTCCTCGTGCGCACGCTGAAGGGCGTGCCCAAGAGCCACATTTACCGGATCCTCCGCAGCGGCGAGGTCCGGCTCAACAAGGGCCGGGTCGACCCCGATCGACGCCTCGCACCCGGCGATGTCGTTCGAATCCCGCCGATACGCGCGGCGGCCGTGCCGCGCGCGCGAAGTCAGCCAGCGCGCCCCCGTCCGTTCGAGTCGGCGCTTCTATACGAGGACGACTGGCTGATCGCGATCGACAAGGCGGCCGGTGTGGCCGTGCACGGCGGAAGCGGCGTCGCGCTCGGCTTGATCGAGCGACTGCGGGCGTCGCGTCCCGACGCGCGATTTCTCGAGCTCGTCCATCGGCTCGATCGCGAAACGTCGGGCGTGCTGCTCGTCGCAAAGAGGCGCGCGGCGCTAATCGAGCTTCACCGGCAGCTTCGCGACGGCGAGATCGACAAGCGCTACCTGGTGCTCGTGCGGGGGCCATGGGGCGATGCGATGCGCGAGGTGAGCGTGCCGCTGCACAAGTTTGTCACGCGTGCGGGCGAGCGTCGCGTGCGGCCGGATGAATCGGGCCGCGCATCGGTGACCGTGTTTCGCCGAATTCGAACGTGGCCCACGCACGATCCGCCGATGGCGCTTCTCGAGGCGGAGCTCAAGACCGGCCGGACGCACCAGATCCGCGTGCACCTCGCGCATCTTGGCCATGCGATCGCCGGCGACGACAAATATGGCGATTTCGCGTGGAATCGCCAGCTTCCGAAGGAGGGGTTGTCGCGCATGTTCCTGCACGCGCGGCGGACCACGCTCGAGCATCCGGCGAGCGGCGAGAAGATGACGCTCGAGTCGCCGCTGCCGGAGGAGCTTGCGTCGTTTCTTGCATCGCTGCCGAAAGTCGACTGAGGGGGCTACTTTGCGCGTCGCTGCAACCGGTGCCCGTGCCCTCCCATGCCGAGGAGATTCGGTCGTATCAGGCCTCGCGCCATGCCCATCGCGATGGCCTCCTTGCGGTTCAGCACGCCGAGCTTCGTGTTGATCTTGCCGAAGTGGAAGTTGGCGGTCCTCGGCTTGATGCCAAGCTTGACCGCGATGTCCATGCTCGTCATGCCGTTCGCGGCCATTTCCAGGCACTGCGATTGTCGAGGCGTGAGCGGCGCGATGCGAACCATCAGCGGCGGCTGGTAGTAGACGAGATGCGCCATGAAGAAATCATGGAACGACATGCAAAGGAGCGTCACCTCGCCGAGGTGCTTGGCGATGAATGCCTTGCGAGCGCCATCGACCGGCGTGATCCTCGAATTGACCGCGACCATCACGCGCCCGTGATCGGGGTCGCGAAAGGAAATCGCGACGCCGCTGCATACGCCGTAGCGTTGCGCGTCCCGCATGAACTCCCGGCACATCGGGTCGTCCTTGAAGTCTGCCGAATCCCAGACGTAAGGAACGTTCCTGTTGTAGGTCTGCGTGATGCGAGGATCGACCTCGATGTAACCGCGGGAACCGTACAGCGAGAGCCAGTCGCGCGGCAGCGTCGTCCACACGAACGATCGCGTATCTCGCCGCGTCGGCTTGGGATCCGCCGCCATCCCGTACATGAAGCTGTCGAATCCCAGCTCGCCGACGATCGATTCCATGACCGGCTGCAGGGGTTTGCGCCTGAGCGCGGCATGCGACAGACGTGCGATGTGCTCGTTGATGATGAAACCATGGATTTGAGCCGGTTTGCCCGGATCGATGACGGTAAGCATGACCTCTCCCCTTGTCGTGCCCGCGAGGCGATCATACCGTGCGGCCGCGGACGAATGTCAATGCCGCCCGACCTGTCACAAATGACGGGGGGAGAGTGCCCGATCAGGGCGAATTCGCGCGCGGTTTGGGGACGACTTCAGGCAGGCCCTCGATGCGGTCTCCGTCGGCTATGCCTTTCGCGGCGAACCATCCCTGTCTCATCTCGATCGCGTAAAGTGCCATGCCTCGCGACCAATGCGTCGATTCGTCCTGAGGACGCATGTCCTCGATGTTGAGGATTCGCCCGCTGCCGTCGACGAACGCGATCGACAAGGGGATGTATGTGTTCTTCATCCAGAACGCTTGCGGCTGCGGTTGCTCGAACACGAACAGCATCCCGTGATCCTGCTGCAGGCTGAACCGGTTCATGAGGCCGGTCTCGCGGGTTTCGGGCGTGGAGGCGACTTCGACCGTGAGCTTGCTGCCCGCAATCGTCAATGTCCGGGTCGGAAGTCCTGCGGCAAGAACGAGCGCGGGAATCATGCCGATCGATGCGAGGTATGCGAGTGCGAACAAGCGTTTCATGGAGTCTCGAAAGGGTTCTTCGCTGCTGAGACCGTCTTGGCCCTCATAGCGTTTCGTCGCTCGCCGGCGTGTCGGCAAGCGCCGCGTCGATCGCGCTTTTCGAGTACTGGCCCGCGAAAAGCGATATGAAATCGTAGACGAACCCGCGCAGGAACACGCCTCTGCGCAGCGCGAGCCGGGTCGTCGACGCCGCGAAAAGATGACTGGCATCGAGCATTTCGAAATGTCCGTCCTTGGTCGCGTCGTACGCCATTTGTGCGACGATGCCGATGCCCATTCCGAGCTCGACGTACGTCTTGATCACGTCGGAGTCGAGCGCCGACAGCACGACATTCGGCGCGAGGTTCTTCGCCGCGAACGCCGCATTGATCTCCGAGCGGCCGGTGAACGACGAATCGTAGGTGACGATCGGATGTTGCGCGAGCGCTTCGAGCGTCAGCGGACGAACGCGCGCGAGCGGATGCCCTTTCGGCACCAGGACGACGCGATTCCAGCGATGGCATGGCAGCGCGACGAGATCGGGATAATCGCCGAGCGCCTCGGTCGCGATGCCGACATCGACGTCGCCGTTGCGCGTTGCCTCGGCCACCTGGATGGGGTTGCCTTGATGGAGCACCAGCCTCACTTTTGGAAAACGAGCCGCGAATTGCGCAAGAACGTTCGGCAGCACGTAGCGCGCTTGCGTATGCGTCGTCGCGATGCCGAGCACGCCGCTGTCTTCGCTCCGGAATTCGTCGGCAACGCGGCGCAGGTTGCCGATCTCGAGCAGCGCGCGTCGCGCGGTCGCGACAACCACCTCGCCGGCCGGCGTCAGCGCCGCGAGTCGCTTCCCCTGGCGAACGAACACGCGCAATCCGAGCTCGTCTTCCAGTTGCCGGATCTGCTTGCTGATGCCGGGCTGCGACGTGTACAACGCATCGGCGGCACCGGAGACATTGAGCCCGTTATCGACGATCGCGCAGAGATAGCGAAGCTGCTGGAGGTTCACCCGTTACATGGCGCATGATGTTCGGCACGGATTATAGGGGCGGCTCGGTTCTCCACATGGCGCAACTCCTCAGGATCCATCCTACGCATCCGCAGGGCCGGCTCGTTCGCCGTGCGGCCGATATCGTTCGCGACGGCGGCATCATCGCCTATCCCACCGATGCGTCGTACGCGCTGGGATGCCGGATCGGCGACGCCGATGCCGCACGGCGCGTGCGCCAATTGCGCGATGTCGACCTTCGCCATCACTTGACGCTCGTGTGCCGGGACGTGGCCGAAGTCGGTCGCTTCGCGCGGATGGATAATGCGCAGTTCGGCATTGTCAAGCACGCGAATCCCGGCGAATTCACCTTTCTTTTACGTGCCTCCTCCGAAGTGCCGCGCCGGTTGCAGCATCCGAAGCGCAACACCGTGGGCATTCGTATTCCGCGGCATACCGTCGTGCGGGCGCTCCTTGCCGAGCTTGGCGAACCGATGCTGTCGTCGACGCTGATCCTTCCGGGCGACGACGAGCCGCTCATCAACGACGCGGACGAGGTGGCGGCGCGTGTCGGCAGCCGCGTCGACGCGATCATCGACGCGGGCACCTGCAAGACCGTGCCGACCACGGTGATCGATCTCGAGGCGTCGCCGGCGACGGTCGTGCGCATCGGTCTCGGCGATCCCCGTGCGCTCGGCCTCGAAGCCGCGGCGGGTTGATGTAAACTACGGACCAGGGGATGCACTTGTCGCTCTCGACCATCGTGCTCTGGGCGGTGCCGGTGGTCCTCGCGATCACCTTGCACGAAGCGGCGCACGGCTACGTAGCCCGGCACTTCGGCGATCACACCGCGGAGTCGCAAGGTCGGATCACGCTGAACCCGCTTGCGCATATCGACCCGGTCGGCACGATCCTGCTTCCCGGAATACTGCTTCTGGCGGCGAAGCTCGGCGGTCCCGGATTCGTCTTCGGTTGGGCGAAACCGGTGCCCGTCAACTTCGGCAATTTGCGCAATCCCAAGCGCGACATGCTGTGGGTCGCGGCCGCCGGCCCCGCCGCAAACCTCGCGATGGCGATCGGCTGGGCGCTGGCGCTCAAGTTGTCGGTCATGCAAGGCGCGATGGAAAGCGCGCCGATCGTAGCGATGGCCAAGGCCGGAATATCGGTAAACCTCGTACTGATGGCGTTGAACCTGCTGCCCGTTCCACCGCTCGATGGCGGTCGCATCGCCGTCAGCCTGCTGCCGCTTCGGGCGGCGCGCGCATGGTCGCGCCTCGAGCCGTTCGGGTTTTTCATCATCATCGGATTGCTCGCGTTCGGACTTCTGAACGATGTGATGGAGCCGATCCTGCGCTCCGCGGAATGGCTATTGCAGGCGCTGCTTCGTTTCTGAACGGTCGATAAGGCAAATCGCGCTCATGTTCCCCGATCGGGTGTTGTCGGGCATGCGGCCCACCGGCCGCATGCATATCGGCCATTACCACGGCGCGCTCAAGAACTGGATCAAACTGCAGGAGGAGTACGAATGCCTGTTCTTCGCGGCCGACTGGCACGCGTTGACGACGCATTACGAGGAAACGGAGTCGGTCGCCGAAAGCGTCTGGGAGATGTTCGTCGATTGGCTCGCCGCCGGCGTCGATCCGACGCGCGCGACGCTGTTCATCCAATCGCGCATCCCCGAGCATGCCGAGCTAGCGCTGCTGCTCGGCATGATCGCGCCGGTCGGCTGGCTCGAGCGCGTTCCGACGTACAAGGACCAGCAGCAGAGGCTCTCGGACCGCGATCTGTCCACGTTCGGCTTTCTCGGCTACCCGGTCATGATGAGCGCCGACATCCTCGTCTATCGTGCGAACAAGGTGCCGGTCGGCGAGGACCAGGTGTCGCACATCGAGGTCACGCGCGAGCTCGCGCGCCGCTTCAACCACATCTACGGCCGCGAGCCCGGCTTCGAGGAAAAAGCGCGCGCCGCGGTGAAGAAGCTCGGCAGCAAGAAGGCGAAGCGCTACGATGCGCTTCGCACCGCGTTCCAGCAGCAGGGCGACACCGAAGCGCTCACGGCGGCGCGCGCGCTCCTCGAAGATACGCAGAATCTTTCGCTCGGCGATCAGGAGCGGCTCTTCGGCTATCTCGAAGGTGCACGGCGCGTGATCCTGCCCGAGCCGCAGCCGCTGCTCACAGAGACCCCGCGCGTGCCGGGGCTCGACGGACAGAAGATGTCGAAGTCGTACGGCAACGCGATCATGCTGCGCGAGGAGCCGGCGTCCGTCGCGCAGAAGATTCGCACGATGCAAACCGATCCTGCCCGCGTGCGTCGCACCGACCCCGGCAATCCGGAGAAATGTCCGGTATGGGGGCTGCACCAGGTCTATTCGAATCAGGAGACGCGCGACTGGGTGTGGCAGGGCTGCACGACGGCCGGCATCGGCTGCCTCGAATGCAAGCAGCCGGTCATCGACGCGATCATCCGCGAGCAGCAGCCGATCCGCGAGCGCGCGCAGCGTTACGTCGACGATCCCGCGCTCGTGCGCAACATCGTCGCCGACGGCTGCGAGCGTGCGCGCAAGCTCGCCGAGGAAACGATGCGCGACGTGCGCGAAGCGATGGGACTTTCGTATGACTAGCCGCGAAGCCGCCCTCGACCTTTCGCACGTGTCGACGGCACCGAAGCCGCTCGCGCGCGTGTACGGCGAGCCGATGAACGAGCTGCCGCAGGATCTGTACATCCCCCCCGAGGCGCTCGAAGTATTTCTCGAAACGTTCGAGGGGCCGCTCGATCTTCTGCTCTACCTGATTCGCCGCCAGAACATCAACGTGCTCGACATTCCGATGGCCGAGCTCACGCGGCAATACCTCGGTTACGTCGAGATGATGCGACGAACGCAACTCGAGCTCGCCGCCGAGTACCTGCTGATGGCGGCGGTGTTGATCGAGATCAAGTCGCGCCTGCTCCTTCCGCGGCCGCCGCCGGCAAGCGGCGCCGAGGACGACGATCCGCGCGCCGAGTTGGTGCGAAGGCTCCTCGAATACGAGAGGATGAAGCAGGCTGCCCGCGACCTCGACGCGTTGCCGCTGGCCGAACGCGATTTCACGACCGTGCGCGTGTGGTTCGAGCGGTTTGCCGGCGAGCGCTTTCCCGAGGTCGTGCCCGAGGATCTGCGCACCGCATGGGCCGGACTCATTGCGCGGGCGCGCGCGAATCGCCATCATCTCGTCACGCGCGAGCAGCTTTCGGTTCGCTCGGAAATGAGCCGCCTGCTCAAATTGCTTCAGCCGGCGCGCTTCGTCGAGTTCACGGCGCTCTTCGCCGAGCATGCCGACGTGCCGCACCTCGTCGTGACGTTTCTCGCGCTGCTCGAACTGTCGCGCGAGCGACTCGTGAACGTCACGCAGGCCGAAGCGTACGCGCCGATCTACGCGCAATTGCGAAGCGAGCCGCCATTCGCGCTCGAAATGGGTGCGGAGACGTAACGGAATGAACGATCGGAATCACACTGACTTGCTGCCCCTGGAAGGCGCGCCGGCGAATGACGAATCGGCCGCGATGCCGGATCGCAACGAGATCATGAGCGTCCTGGAAGCGGGGCTCCTCGTGGCGGGGGAACCCGTGCAGGCGGCGCAACTCGCGAAGCTCTTTGAGCCGGCGCTCGACGTTCGCATCGTTCGCGACGTTCTCGCGGAGCTCGCGAAAGCATGGTCGTCGCGCAAGGTAGAATTGGTCGAGGTCGCGTCCGGCTGGCGCTTCCAGGGCACGCGCGACGTGCAGCGTTACCTCGATCGCCTGACGCCGGAAAAGCCCGCGCGATACTCGCGCGCGGTGATGGAAACGCTCGCGATCATCGCCTATCAGCAACCCGTCACCCGCGGCGACATCGAAGCGATCCGCGGCGTGGCCGTGTCGACGAACGTCGTCAAGACGCTCGAAGACCGGCAATGGATCGAGGTCGTCGGACATCGCGAAACGCCGGGCCGCCCGGCGCTCTACGCGACGACGAAGTCCTTTCTCGACGATCTCGGCCTCACCTCGGTCGCGGAATTGCCTCCGCTCGCCGAGCTCGATTCATCCCACCTCCTGGAGATGCCTGATGTCCCCAACAAGGCCGCCGAGGCGCCGCATGCACTCGCGGGCGCGATCCTCGGGTCCGAACCCGCAACCGAACCTCGCGATGCAGCGGATTGCGGAGAGCCTTCCGCCGCCGAAACACAAACGATCCACTGACGAAGTCTTCAGCGAACCGCAGCGCCTGCACAAGGTGCTCGCGAGCTGCGGCTTCGGATCGCGCCGGGCGATGGAGGAGATGATCCTCGCCGGCCGGATCACGGTGAATCGCATGCCCGCGGAAGTCGGCCAGAAAGTCGGCCCCGACGACGAGGTGCGCATCAATGGCGAGGTGGTCCGGGTTCGTTTCAGCGAGCCGCGCCCGCGCGTGCTCATGTATCACAAGCCCGCGGGCGAGCTCGTCACGCGCGACGATCCCGAGGGACGACCGACCGTCTTCGAGAAGCTGCCATCGATCGGCAACGGCCGCTGGATCAACGTCGGCCGGCTCGACTACAACACCGAGGGCTTGCTGCTGTTCACGAACTCGGGAGAGCTCGCCAATCGCATGACGCATCCGCGCTACGAGGTCGAGCGCGAATACGCGGTGCGCGTGATGGGACGGCTCACCGACGAGCAGATGCAGAAGCTCGTCAACGGGATCCAGCTCGACGATGGTCCCGCGCGCTGCGAAAACGTGGCCGATGCCGGCGGCGACGAGGACGGCTCGAATCGCTGGTATCACGTCGTGCTGAAAGAGGGTCGCAACCGCGAAGTGCGGCGCCTGTTCGAAGCGCTCGGGCTCATGGTGAGCAGGCTCATCCGCACGCGCTTCGGCATGATCGCGATGCCGAGCACGGTCAAGCGCGGGCAGCTCGTCGAGCTCGAAGCGCCGCAAGTCGATGCGCTCGTCGCGTCGGCGGGATTGCGCTCGCAACCGCGTCCCGGTCCGCGTCCGAAGCCTCGCCACGGACCGGGCGTGCCGGCGAAGTCGTCGCACCATGCGGGACCGCCGTCGCGCAGGCCGCCGCATCCGCATCGCGACCATCCGCGCGTGCAGGGCAATGGCGCCGATGTGCAAGCGATGTCCCGCGAATCGCCGGCGCCTGTCGATGCGTCGACCGGCGAACCGCGGCGCGCGGAACCGCATCCCGGGAAGCGCCCATGGAAAAAGCATCGTAGCGGCAAGCCCGTCAACGCGCAGCCGCAGCAGCCAAGCGGCCCGCGGCATGACCCAAGACGCAGCGGGCCGAAGCCGCACGCGCATCCAGGAAGACCGGCGCGCATGCGGAACAATTTCGATGAGATCCAGCCGCAAAGCAACGCGAACGCGTCGCCATTTGGCCGCACGACGCTTGGCGTGCCGAGCGGTGCGCCGCGCGGCTTTTCCAACGAGCGCCCGCCGCGACAACGTAGCGGTCCGCGTGCGCGCCATGCAGGCAAGGGCAGTGGCGCGAAAGCGCCGGGTGCTTCGTTCCGCGATCGCGTCGAGCTCGCCGAACCCGGCTACAAGGCGCCCAAGCGACCCACGACGCATACCGAAATCCGCTCGAAGCGCACGCGCACGATCGTGCAGGCCGATGTCGCCGCCGATGCGAGCGAAAGCCCCGCGTTGCGCCGGCTTTTGATCGAAGGAAAATCCTGACGCGGCCAGCCGCCGCGCTCGAAAGCGGCGCTTCAGGCGCCTTCGCGCAAGTCGCTGCGAAACGGACTGCCCGATTCGAGCTCGTCGATCGAGTGCGCGACGTCGACGCGCTCGCGCGCGCAATAGTCCGCAATCGCCGCCGCGAAGGTCCGATCGCTGATCGCGTGCAGCGAATGCGTCGCGACCGGCAGCAAGCCACGAGCGAGTTTATGGACGCCTTGCGCGCCACCCTCGAAGCTTCCGATCCCGCGCTCGATGCAGAACTCGATCGCCTGGTAATAGCACGCCTCGAAGTGCAGGCCTGGCACGTACTCGCGCGTGCCCCAGTAGCGCCCCCACAGCGTTTTCGCGTCGAACACGTCGAGCGCCGCGCATAGCCGCTGACCGCCGCGAAGCCCCAGCACCAGCAGCACGTGCTCGCCCATCGTGGCGACGATGCGGTCGAAAAAGTCGAGCGACAGGTACGGCGTCGATCGATGCGCGCGATAGGTGCGCTTGTAGCAGTCGAAGAAGAATGCGCGATCGCGTGCGTCGATCGCAGCACCGATCTTGCGCACGAACGTGACGCCGGCCTCGGCAAGGCGGCGCCGTTCCTGGCGGATCTTCTTGCGCTTGTCGTGATTGAACGCGGTCAGAAAATCGGCGAAGTCGCGATAGCCGGCGTTGCGCCAGTGAAATTGCACGCCGTCGCGCGTCAGCATGCCGGCCCCCGCGCCTTCGCGCGTCTGCGCCTCGTCGACGAAGAGCACGTGAAGCGACGAATAGCCGTGCGCCATCTCGCCACGCGCGCGATCGAGCAACGCGCGACGCGTCCCGGCAGAAGGGGCGAGCAGCCGCGGACCGGGCACCGGCGTGAACGGTACGGCGGCGACAAGCTTCGGATAGTAGCGGCGCCCGTAACGGCGATAGGCGTCGGCCCATCCCCAGTCGAACACGTACTCGCCGTAACTGTGCGTCTTCGCGTAGAGCGGCATCGCGCCAATCAGCGACGCGCGCTCCCACGCGGTGAGAAAGCGCGGCTGCCAGCCCGTTTCCTCCGACGCGCATCCGGTGTCGTGCAGCGCGGAGAAATAGGCGTGCGACAGAAGCGGCGCATGGCCGGCAAGCCGGTTCCATGCGTCGGGCGTTATCGCTTCGAGGGGAACATCGTCGCGGATCAGCGGCGAGACGGCCACCGGCGGCGACGGATGCGAGTAGGGAACGGGCGCGCGCATCGCTTCCCCGATGCTACCATCGTCGCATGCGTATCGCGCTCGCGCAGCAGAACCAGACGCTTGGCGATCCCTCAGGCAACGCGCGCGCGATGCTGGATGCCATTCGCACCGGGCGGCGCGCCGGCGCATCGCTCGTCGTCACGCCGGAGCTTTCGCTTTCCGGCTATCCGCCTGAAGACCTCGTGCTGCGACCGGCGTTTCTCGATGCGTGCGCCGCGGAGCTCGCCGCGCTCGCGCACGAGGTCGACGATGTCGCGGCGCTCGTCGGCTTTCCCGAACGACACGATGGCGCGCGCCACAACGCAGTCGCGGTGCTCCGCGATCGTCGGGTCGCGGCGATCTATCGCAAGCAGCGTCTTCCGAACTACACGGTGTTCGACGAGGAGCGCTACTTCGTGCCGGGCACCGCGCCGTGCGTGTTCGACATCGAGGGTGTGCGCTTCGGCCTCATCATCTGCGAGGACTGCTGGTTTTCCGGACCCGCCCAGGCGACGCGCGCGGCCGGCGCGCAGGTGATCGTCGTGCCGAACGGATCTCCTTATCACACCCGCCAGCAGAGCGCGCGCCTTGCGCAGGTCGAGGCGCGCGTGCGCGAGACCGGCGTGCCGTTCGTCTACGTGAACCGCGTCGGCGGACAGGACGAGCTCGTCTTCGACGGCGCATCGTTCGTGATGGACAACGAAGCGACGATCGCGCAACAGCTTCCCGCATGGCACGAGACGATCGCGATCGCCGAGCTCGACGGCGCGATGCCGAAGCACGTGCGAGGCACGCTCGAAGGCGGGATCGAGCCGAACGTCTACGCTGCGCTCGTGATGGGCGTGCACGACTACGTGACGAAGAATCGTTTTCCCGGCGTGCTGATCGGTCTTTCCGGTGGTGTCGATTCGGCGTTGACGCTCGCCGTGGCAGTCGATGCCCTGGGTCCGGCGCGCGTGCGCGCGGTGATGATGCCGTCGAAATACAGCGCGTCGATAAGCCTCGAGGACGCGCGCGAAATGGCGACGATCGTCGGCGTGCGCTACGACGAGCTTTCAATCGGCCCGATGTTCGATGCGTTCCTCGCCTCGCTGCGCGAGGAGTTTTCCGGTCTGGCGCCCGATGCCGCCGAGGAGAATATTCAGGCGCGCATTCGCGGCACGATCCTGATGGGACTCTCGAACAAGTTCGGCTCGATCGTGCTCACGACCGGCAACAAGTCGGAAATGGCGGTGGGCTACGCGACGCTCTACGGCGATATGGCCGGCGGCTTCGCGGTGCTAAAGGACATCAGCAAGACGCTCGTCTATCGGCTTTGCCATTATCGCAATCGACTCGGCCGCGTCATTCCCGAGCGGATCATCACGCGTGCGCCTTCGGCCGAACTTCGCCCGAATCAGCTCGACCAGGATTCGCTGCCGCCGTACGACGTGCTCGACGCGATTCTGGAAGCGTACGTCGAGCGCGATCTCGCGCCCGAGGAAATCGTCGACCAGGGGATTGCCGCCGACGACGTCCGCAAGGTCGTGCGGCTCATCAAGCTAAGCGAATACAAGCGCCGCCAGGCGGCGGTCGGCATTCGCATCACGCCGCGCGGCTTCGGCAAGGATTGGCGCTACCCAATCACGTCGGCGTGGAACGAATGGGAGCGCGCAGGCGAGCGGCCGGCGTAGCGTCGGGTTCGTGTATTCTGTCGCAGGCGAAACGATCGATCGCAAAGGGCGCGCGACCGCATGAAAAAGATCGAAGCCATCATCAAGCCGTTCAAGCTCGACGAAGTGCGCGAGGGGCTGTCCGAGGTCGGCGTGTCCGGTCTCACGGTCACCGAAGTGAAGGGCTTCGGGCGACAGAAGGGTCACACGGAGCTTTATCGCGGCGCGGAGTACGTCGTCGATTTCCTGCCGAAAGTAAAAGTCGAGCTGATCCTCGCCGATGGCATGGTCGACGCGGCGATCGAGGCGATCGTGAAAGCCGCGCGAACCGGCAAAATCGGCGACGGGAAGATCTTCGTCACGGCCGTCGAGCAGGTGGTGCGCATTCGCACCGGCGAGTCGGGCGAGGCAGCGGTCTAGAAAAAACAAGGAGGCTCGGCATGTCGTTTGCATCGGAGTTTCGTGATTTCGCGGTCAAGGGCAGCGTCGTCGATCTCGCCGTCGGCATCATCATCGGCGCGGCATTCTCGAAGATCGTCGACTCGCTCGTGAAGGACATCATCATGCCGGTGATCGGCGCGATTCTGGGTGGCCTCAACTTCGCGGACTATTTCATCATGCTGAAGAGCCCGCCGGCGAATTATTCGGGCCCGATGACGTACGACGCGCTGACGAAGGCCGGTGTGCCGCTCTTCGCGTACGGCAGCTTCATCACCGCGTGCATCTATTTCTTCCTCCTCGCGCTCGTCATTTTCATGATGATGAAAATGATCAACCGATTGAGGCGCCAGACCCCGCCGCCCGTCCCGGCGGCGCCTCCCGAGGAGGTGGTGCTGTTGCGCGAAATTCGCGATGCGGTTCGTCGTTAGAAAGCGCTGTCGGGGTCCCTGACGGCTGTAGCGGCCGCCGCTGAAAATCAGTAAAGGCGCGACGCGATCGAGCGACGCGCGCGAACAGCTTGTCGACCACAGGCTGTCGGGCGCAAAAGAACCTTAGCTTTGTGCATGTCGGCATCGATTACACGACTGTATCGGCGCGGCCTGCGATGGAACAATTGCCCAACATAATCATGAACATCAGGCGCCGGGATCGCTCCTTGCTTTGGGATTCGCATCGTATCCATGCGATCCATCCCTTCAATGCGCCTTGCACGATACATGGTCGGATTCGCGCTCGCGTTCGCGCTCGGAACCGCGCAGGCCGCGGTGTTTACCCTCGACACCACGATTGGCGGCGACGGCACGCCGATCGCAGCGAGCGCGGATTTCACTTGGAACGGCAACGTTCTCGACCTGCATCTTTCGAACGACACGGGTTCGATCGGAAAGATCATTCAGGAGCTCACCGGCATCCACTTCACGCTGTCTGGCGACCCGACGCTCGTCGGCGTTTCCGGGATGGCGGAAGGGTCGGTGAACTGCGTCGGCGTTGCCGCGAACGCGCCGTGCAATTTCGCTTCGACGCCCGTCGACGCTTTCGGTACGCCGCCTGACCTCGACGGCCACGGCGCGTCGCCGAACGGATGGACGTTCCTCCCGAACTATGCGCTTTTCACGTTCGCGGCCGGCGCCGGCTCGTTCAAGCCGTACGGCATCGTCAACGACAGCATCACCGGCAGCGGAACGTCCGGCGGAACGAGCAACGCGCAGCACAATCCGACGTTGCTCGGACCCGTCGATTTCCAGTTCACGTTTGCGCCTTTCGACGCAACGCCGAACGTGACGGGCATCCAATTCTACTGGGGGACCGGCGGCGATCATCGTGCCGGATCGTGCACGTCGGATTGCCCCTTCGGCCGCCTCGTCGCGGATCCCGTCCCGGAACCGCAGTCGCTCGCGCTGGTGGTGCTCGGATTGATCGCCATGGCGGCCACCGCTTCGCGTCGTCGCCGCACGACTACGGTCGCATAGCGACTGACGACATCCGGGCCGTCTCGCCCGGACGAATCCAGGGGTCAGAGACGAAACTTTCGCCGGCGTTGCGGGCGATTGCATTGGCAGTTTGCGAGTTTCGTCTCTTACCCTGAACCGGTATCAATTGCACGCGACGGCAATACCGCTTGTTGAAGCGCGTCGCCGCCATCCCCATCGTCAAGGTATTCTGCGAAGCCCCCGTGGCCTCGCTTAATTTCCCATTGCCTTCATCCGTGACCGAAACATCGCCTGCGCCCGTATCGCCCCTGCTTCTGAGCCACGCCGAACGGCTGTTGCTCGCACCCTCCGATCTCGATCTCGACAAGGTTTCGCGTGCGCTCGGCGAAGTGCACGCGCACGACATCGACTTCGCGGATTTCTATTTCCAGCATTCGTGCTTCGAAAGCTGGAGCCTCGAGGAGGGCATCGTCAAGGCGGGCAGCTTCAACATCGACCGGGGCGTCGGCGTGCGTGCGGTGAGTGGTGAGCGCCAAGCGTTCGCTTACTCCGACGACATCTCGCTCGACGCGCTCGGCGAAGCGGCGAAAGCGGTGCGCGCGATCGGGCGCCAGGGGCAATCGGCGTGCGCGCCGCTTTCGCGCACCGGCGCGTCGCGGCTTCTTTATCCGATGGCGGATCCGGTCGCGAGCCTTGGCGAAGCGGAAAAGGTCGACGTGTTGACGCGCATCGAGCGCATCGCGCGCGCGCTCGACTCGCGCGTCGTGCAGGTGATGGCGTCGCTCGCGGGTGAGCACGAGACGGTGTTGATCGCGCGAAGCGACGGCTTGCTCGCCGCGGACGTGCGACCGCTCGTGCGCCTGTCGATCACCGTCATCGTCGAGCAGCACGGACGGCGCGAGCAGGGCTACGCGGGCGGCGGCGCGCGCCTCGACTACGCTTTCTTCACGAACGAGCGGCTCGCCACGTTCGCGAAGCACGCCGTCGACCAGGCACTCGTCAATCTCGCCGCGCGTCAGGCGCCGGCGGGCACGATGATCGTCGTGCTGGGCCACGGGTGGCCGGGCATCCTGCTGCACGAAGCCATCGGCCACGGCCTCGAGGGCGATTTCAATCGCAAGGGCACGAGCGCGTTTTCAGGACGCATCGGGCAGCGCGTCGCGGCGGCTGGGGTGACCGTTGTCGACGACGGCACGCTCGGCGAGCGCCGCGGATCGCTGAACCTCGACGACGAGGGCCATCCGTCGCAACGCACGGTGTTGATCGAAGACGGCGTGCTGCGTGGCTACATGCAGGATCGCCTGAACGCGGGATTGATGAAATCCGGCGTGACGGGCAACGGCCGGCGCGAATCGTTCGCGCATCTGCCGATGCCGCGTATGACGAACACGATCATGCTGCCCGGTACCTACGACGCGGCCGAGATCATCGGCTCCGTGAAGAACGGCCTCTACGCGGCGAACTTCGGCGGCGGTCAGGTCGACATCACGAGCGGCAAGTTCGTGTTCTCGGCGGCCGAAGCCTACATGATCGAAAACGGCAAGCTCACGCACCCGGTGAAGGGCGCCACGCTGATCGGCAACGGACCCGATGTGTTGACGCGCGTCACGATGGTCGGCAACGATCTCGAGCTCGACGCGGGCATCGGCACCTGCGGCAAGGATGGACAAAGCGTGCCCGTCGGCGTGGGTCAGCCGACGCTCAAAATCGAAGGCCTGACCGTCGGCGGCAATCAGTTGTCAGTGGCCAGTTGACAGTTGTCAGATGCGCCGGCGCTTTCGATGGCCGGCAGGGGCCGCGGAACTCGCCGTGTCCCAAGGCTTCAATGCAGAGGGCCGGTTTGCGGCAACTCCGCGACCGGCGGCGACGGCGACGCGTGGTGACACACGACGCGCCATCCGTACGGCGTTCGCATCAGCACATTGGTCGCGATGGCGGCGCCGCGCGGTCCCTCCTCGCCCGCGCGCAGATGCTCGATCGCGCTTTGCATCGCAAGACCCACGGTTTCGATCGACACCGCCGCGTCGAGGCGGAACGTGAGCTTCGCATCCGCGGCGAAGAGCTGCTCGAAGCTGTGCCGCACCGCTTCGTAGCCGACGTGTCGCGTGCCGCCCGGATGGATGCAGACGATGTCCTCGTCGTCGGCCCATGTCGCCATCATCGCGTCGATGTCGCGTGCCTCGAAGGCCTGGTAGAACGCCTGCGTGACATCCTGCGGCGAAGTGTAGATCGGCGGCGTGCGAGCCGAAGGCATGGCAGGGGTCAGGAGTCAGAAGCCAGTCGACGGTTGTCAGATGCGGCGAGCGGCGCGCGCCAGATTGTAGACCAACTCGGGTGACAATTCGCGCATGCAGCGGAAGTGCCCGAGCGGGCATTCGCGCTTGAAGCACGGGCTGCACGCGATGTCGATCTTCGCGATGCGCGCGCCGTGCGACAGCGGCGGCGTGTACGCCGGCGACGAGGAGCCGAACAGCGCGACGAGCGGTGCATCGACGGCGGCCGCCGCGTGCATCAAGCCGGAGTCGTTGCTGACGACGAGCGATGCGACGGACATCAGATCGATCGCCGTGCCGAGGTCGGTGCGGCCGGTCAGATCGATGACCTGCGGTGCGGGCGATGGAAGCGCCGCGAGCACCGCCTTCGCGATCGCTGCGTCGTTCGGTGAGCCGACGATCCAGATCGCGTAGCCGTCGCTGTCGAGATGCACGCAGAGTTGCGCGAAATGCTCGGCGGGCCAGCGCTTCGCGGGTCCGAATTCCGCGCCCGGACAAAGGATCGCGATCGGCCGCTCGCGCGAAAGTCGCAGCGCCTGCATCGCCGAGCGAAGATTGGCTTCGTTCGCGACGAGCTTGGGCGCGCCTGGCGACCAAGGAGGCACGTCGCGCGGACGCGCAAGCGCCGCGTAGCGCGCGACGAGTTGCGGCAGCGACTTGCGATCGAGCGGACGCGCGTCGGTGAGGAGTCCAAGGCGCAATTCGCCGACGTAGCCGATACGTTCCGGGACGCCGGCGAAGAAGGGCACGAGCGCCGACTTCCACGTATTCGGCAGCACGTACGCCTTCGCATAGCGACGCTCGCGCAAGCGTCGTCCGAGCGCCCGCCGTGCGCCGAGCGCGAGCGCGCCATGCCCCGCAGGGGCGTCGAGGATATCGCCGATGCCGCGCATGCGCGCGTACACCGGCGCACACCAGGGTGGCGCGACGACATCGACCGATTCCGCGTCTCCGCCTTGCCGAAGTTCGGCGACGAGAGGCTCCGAGAGGATCGCATCGCCGACCCACGACGGCGCGATCAGCAATGCACGGTCACGCGAAGGCGCGCCGCGTTCACGCGAACGCGCGCTTTCGTTCGCGGTTTCGCTCAGTGCCCGACCTTCGCTTCGCCGACCAGGCGATAGCGCGTTCCACAATAGGGACACATCGCCTCGCCAGCGCCTGCGACGTCGAGGAATACGCGCGGATGCGAGCTCCACAGCGGCATCGCAGGATTCGGGCAGAACACCGGAAGATCCGCGGCGCGCACTTCGATGACGGGCAGACCGGAGCCGTTCACGCTTTCACATACGTCAGCCATTCCGCGTGCGCGGGATCGCGGCCGTTCACGGTGTCGAAGAACATCGACTGCAGCTTCGTCGTGATCGGGCCACGCGTGCCTTCGCCGATCGGCCGGCGATCGAGCTCGCGGATCGGCGTCACCTCGGCCGCCGTGCCCGTGAAGAACGCTTCGTCGGCGACGTAGACCTCGTCGCGCGTGATTCGCCGCTCCGACACCGGAATGCCGAGCTCCGAGGCGAACTGGATGACCGTGTCGCGCGTGATGCCCGCCAGCGCGCCGCCGGCGAGGTCGGGTGTCGAAAGCCTGCCGTTACGCACGATGAAGATGTTCTCACCCGATCCCTGGCAGACGTAGCCTTGCGGGTCGAGCAGCATCGCTTCCTCGTAGCCGTCGGCCGTCGCTTCCTGGTTCGCGAGCACCGACACCGCGTAATTGCAGACCGCCTTCGCGACGCCCATCGTGATGTTCGGGTGATGATGCGTGAACGACGACGTCTTGACGCGAATGCCCTTTTCCAGGCCTTCGGCGCCGAGATACGCGCCCCATGGCCATGCTGCGATCGCGACGCGCACCGGGTTCGAGCGCGCGGCGACGCCCATCGCGGCCGATCCGTAGAACGCGATCGGGCGGATGTAGCACGATTCGAGGCGGTTCTCTCGCACGCACGCGCGCTGCGCCTCGAACAGCTCGTCGAAAGCGAACGGGATCTTCATCCCGAAGACGCGTGCCGAGCGCAGGAAGCGCTCCGTGTGCTCGCGCAGGCGGAAGATCGCCGGTCCCTTGTGGGTCTTGTAGCAGCGCACGCCCTCGAAGACGCCGACGCCATAGTGCAGCGTGTGCGTGAGCACGTGCGTCTTCGCATCGCGCCACGGCACCATCTTGCCGTCGTACCAGATCGTACCGTCGCGATCATCCATCGCCATGGGAAAGGCGTCAGCAAGGTCGGAGACGAGTCTCCAGGGGAGAGTCGTCTCCGACCCTGCATTGCTTTTGCAGGGGCGGCCATTTTATCAGTCACCCTCAAACACCTCGCGGCGCGCCGAATACCGTCCTCCACAGCGCATCGACGCACGACCTCCGCGCCAACCGGGATTCTGGTTCGACGCGCGCATGCGCGGCGCCGGTGAGCCGCACCTGGTGCTGCAGGCGCCGGTATTCGCGATACGCGTCCGCCGCGTCGCTCGTAAGTTCGCTCGGCAGCAATCCCGCACCCGCCGCGATCGACAAGAGCGCGATGTTGCCGGCGTTTCGCGTGAGCTGCGGATGGGCATGGGCATGGGCGAGCACGAGGAATTGCACGGCGAACTCGATGTCGACCATGCCGCCGCGGTCGTGCTTCACATCGAAGAGCGACGTCGCGTTCGCATGTCCCGCCGCCATGCGCTCGCGCATCGCGATGATTTCGCCTGCAAGCGCCACCGGATCGCGCCGAAGGCGCAGCACGCTTTCGCGCAGCGCCTCGAAGCGCGCGCCGAGCGCGGCGTCGCCGGCAACGAAGCGCGCGCGCGTCAGCGCCTGGTGCTCCCATGTCCACGCCTGCTCGCGCTGATAGCGCTCGAAGCCGCGAATGCCCGAGACGAGCAGCCCCTTGGCGCCATCCGGCCGAAGCCGCAGATCGGTTTCGTACAACCGTCCCGCGCCCGTAGGCGTCGACAGCCACGTATTGATCCGTTGCGCGAGCCGCGCGTGGCGAACGAACGCGTCGTCCTCGTCCTCACCGTCCGTGTCGTAGAGAAACACGAGGTCGAGATCGGATGCGTAACCGAGCTCCTTGCCGCCGAGCTTGCCGTATCCGACGATCGCGAAGCGTGGTGGCTGCGCGTCGGGTCCCTGCAGATGCTGCCAGCAGGAGCGAAGCGTCGCGGCGAGAATGATGTCCGCAAGCGCGGACAGGTGATCGGCGAGTCGCTCGACGGTGAGTCTGCCGGCGAGGTCCTGCGCGAGCAATCGAAACGATTGCGCGTGTTGAAAATGGCGCAAGGTATCCATCGCCGCTTCGGGATCGCTCGCCTGTGCACCGAGCAGGCGATCGAGCTCGATGCGCCATTCGTTCCAATCCGGTTCCGCAAAGAGTGCGCGTGCGTCGAGGAGCTCATCCAAAAGAATCGGCCGGCGCGTCAGGTAGTCGGCCGCCCACGCGGAAGCACCCATCAACTCGGTCAGCCGCGGCAGGAGCGGCGGATGCTCGATGAGAAGTGCGAGGTACGCGCTTCGCCCGCTGATCGCGTCGAGCAGCGCGAACAGGCGCGAGAGCACGATCGCGCGTGTCGCGCCTGGACGGCGATGCTCGGCGGCGGCCGCGATCAGCTTCGGAACGAGCTTGTCGTAACGCTCGCGCGACAGGGCCGGAAGCTGCAGATAGCGCCGGCTTGCGCGCATGCGTGAAAGCGTGCCGATGAGATCGGCAGGATCGTCGAATCCCGCCGCTGCAAGCTCGGCGATCGCTTCATCGCCGGCCTCCGTGTCGTTCCACAACGCGGCGTATCGGCGAAATTTTCCGGCATCGGCTTCCGGCTCCGCGGGCGACTCGAAGAGCGCGGCGAACTGTCGGCTTACTTCCGCCCGATGCGACGACAGTGCATGCGCGAACGCTTCGGCCGAGTCGAACTCGAGCGATTCGGCGACGAGCGCGCGTTCCTTCGCGTCAGACGGAAGCTGCTGCGTCTGCCGATCGTCGCGATACTGCAGGCGATGCTCGAGCGTACGAAGGAAACGGTAGGCGTTGCGCAGCACGCCTTCGGCATGCGGCGCGACGATCCCGCGCGACCCGAGCGCGGATAGCGCGGCCAACGTGCTTCGCGCACGAAGCGCCGGCTCGCGTCCGCCGCGAACGATTTGCAGCGCCTGCACGACGAACTCGATCTCGCGAATGCCGCCGGGCCCGAGCTTCACGTCGTCGGCGTAGTCGCGTCGTCGCTCCTGCTCGCGAATCTGCCGATGAATGTCGCGAAGGCCGGCATAGGCGTCGTAGTCGAGGTATTTGCGGTACACGAACGGCGTGACGAGTTGCATCAGCTCGTCGTGGCGCTCGCCGCTCAATGGGCGCGCCTTCTGCCATGCGTAACGCTCCCACGCGCGTCCTTGCGTGATCAGGTAGCGCTCGAGCGCGGCAAAGGACGTCGTCGGCGGACCGCTTTCGCCGTAGGGACGAAGCCGCGTGTCGACGCGAAACACGTAGCCGTCGGCGTCGACGTGGCCCAGCGCGCCGACGATCTTTGGCGCGAGACGATCGAAGAACTCGCGATTCGAGATCCGCTTCGCGCCGTCGGTCTCGCCCTCCTCGGGATAGACGAACACGAGATCGACGTCGGAGGAGACGTTGAGCTCGCCGCCGCCGAGCTTGCCCATGCCGACGACGATCATCTGCTGTGGCGCGTCCGACCCGCCGCCGCGCGGCGTGCCGTGAATCGCCACGAGCGCGCGCGTATGAAGCCTCTGCGCGGCTTCGAGCGAGTGTTGCGCGAGCGTCGTCATCGCCTGCACGACCTCCTCGAATGGCGCGCGGCCGGTCAGGTCGCGGCAAAGCGTGTGCATGAACACGCGCCGCCGGAGCGCGCGCAATGTCGTGGCGAGGCCCGCGGAATCGCCCATCGCGACGGCCGCTTCGATGTCGACGATCGCCGGCGGCCAGTCGAACGACGCGTCGAGCGTTGCGTCGAGTTCCTCTCGAAGCGCGGGGTGCGCGGTCAGCGCGCGCTGCGCGTAGCGGCTGAACGCGAGGGCGCGGTCAAGATTCATTCGCTGAGCGCCGGCGGCGATTCCCCGGCCTTTCATCCGCTACAATCGCTCGCGCGCCATTGGACTTCCATTATGCCTTCGACCGCGCCGGCACCGTCCCGGCTGGATCGTGTCGCGCGGTTCGCCGCCAAGGCGGTCGTCGTCGGATTCGGCGCCTTCTTCGTCCTGCTGCTCGGGATTCGCGTCCTCGCGTATCCGCAGCTCGCCGCACATCGCGACGACATCGCGCACTGGCTTTCGCAACGGATCGGGCAGCCGGTCACGATCGACGATATCGTCACCGGCTGGGACGGGTGGAACCCGCGCCTTTCGATTCGCGGCTTTCGTGTGCAGGAGCGGGACGTGCGTACGCCGCTCTTCGAGTTGCCGCGCGTCGATCTCGTCGTCGCATGGACTTCGCTGCCGCGTCTCGACCTGCGTCTCAAGGAACTTGAGATCGATTCGCCGCGCCTTTCGGTGCGTCGCGACGTCAACGGCCGTCTTCATCTCGCCGGCTTCGATCTGGCGTCGAGCGAAGGCGAGAGCGATTCGGCGTTCGTCGGATGGCTGCTTCGCCAGCCGAGCGTCATCGTTCGCGATGCGCTGCTTGCGTGGAATGACGAGCTTCGCCGCGCGCCGCAGCTTCTGCTCGACCATGTCGAGCTTCGCGTCGAGCAGCGATTCGGACATCATCGCGTCGGCCTGACCGGTGTGCCGCCGGAGGAGCTCGCGGGACCGGTCGACATTCGCGCCGACTTGACCGGGCTCGAGCGAACCGACTTGTCGCGTCTTCGCGGCCGGCTCTACTTTCGTCTCGATTACGCCGACGTCGCCGCGTGGCGCGAATGGTTGCCGCTGCCCTTTACGATCGAAAGCGGCGAGGGAGCGCTTCGCGCATGGGCCGACCTGGCCGGAGGGCAGGCGGTCGGCGTCACCGCCGATCTCGAGCTCGCGGATGTTCGCACGACGCTCGCCGACAACCTGCCGCCGCTCGCGGTTTCGCATCTCGCCGGGCGTGCGCAATGGACGCGCACCGCGACGCGTTCGTCGTTCAAGGCGACGCAGTTGTCGCTCGCGCTGCCCGGTGGCGCGACGATCGGCCCGACGAACCTCGATCTGGTGATCGACACGCCGCAAGGCTTCGCGCCGTCCGGCCGGCTGGCGTTCGGGCAAGTCGAGCTCGCGCCGCTGACCGCGATCGCCGCGCAGCTTCCGCTTCCCGACGCCGTGCGTGCCGACATCGCTCGATTCCACCCGCAGGGCAGCGTACGTAACGGCAGGCTCGATTGGACCGGCGAGGCGACCGCGCCGCAGCGCTATTCGATCGACGCCGAGACGAGCGCATTGACGCTTGCCGCGCAGCCGGGACTCCCGGGATTTACGAATCTATCCGCGCGCATCGCGATGAACGAGCACGGGGGCGAGATCAACGTACGAGGCGAGGACGCCACGATGACGTTGTCGAACGTCTTCGGGGACCCCCTCGCGTTCGATCGCATCGACGGCGACATCCATTGGCACGACGACGATGGCGCCACGACGGTCCAATGGACCGGCGTCGCATTCGCGAACAGCGACCTTTCCGGGACGACGAGCGGCGCCTGGCACTCACACCGCGATGGTCCCGGCGCGATCGACATGAACGTCGCGCTTTCGCGCGCGAACGTCGTGAACGCGTATCGCTACCTGCCGCTCGAGGCGCCCGTGGCGCTGCGCGATTGGCTGCGCCGCGCGATCGTCAAGGGAACCTCGACCGATGCGCGGCTCGTTCTCGCCGGCGACCTGTCGCATTTCCCGTTCGCCGGCGGCAAGGACGGACGCTTCGACCTCGACGTGAAGGTGCACGGCGGCACGCTCGACTACGCGAACGGCTGGCCCGCGCTGACGGACATCGCGGGCGACCTGCACATCGAGGGTCCGCACGTCGCCATCGAGGCGTCGAGCGGACGCGTGATGAACGCGCAACTCGGCCCGGTTCACGTCGAGCTTCCGAATTTCCACGACGCCGATCCGGTACTTCGCGTCGATGGCAATGCGAGCGGCGCGAACGCGCAATTCCTGGACTTCGTCGCATCGAGCCCTGTTGCTCAGTGGATCTCGCATGCGACCGACGGCGCCACCGCGAGCGGCGACGGAACGCTTGCGCTGCGCTTCACGCTGCCCCTGCACGATCCGTCCCGCACGACGATCGCGGGCGACTACCGCTTCCCGGACGCCAACGTGCAGGTCGGGCATGCGCCTGCGCTTTCCAATGCCGCTGGAGAACTGCTCTTCAGCGAGCGCGGCGTGCGCGCCACCGGCGTCACCGCGCAGACGTTGGGCGGCCCGATCAAGCTCGACCTTGCGACCGAGGGCGACAACGTGCACATCGACGCTTCTGGAAGCTCGGATCTCGCGCGCGTGCGCGACGCGTTCGACGTGCCCGCGCTCGCGCGCGTAGCGGGGGCGACCGACTGGAAACTCGTGCTCGACGCGCGCGATGGCGACGCATCGTGGACGCTGCGATCGACGCTCGCCGGGGCGAGCGTCGATTTGCCGGCGCCGATCGGCAAGACCGCCGGCGAAGCGCGACCGCTTCGCCTCGAACGTCGCGCGCTCGCCGCGCGCGAAGATCGGATCGACATCGACTATGGCGGCATTGCACGCGTGTTCCTGCATCGCCGTGTCGACGATGCCGCGTTCGCCGTCGACCGCGCGCTCGTGCTTCTGGGCAATGCGACCGCGGATGCGACCGAGCCGAAGCAGCCCGGCGTATGGATTCGCGCGAATGTCGACGCGATCGACGTCGACGCTTGGCTCGGCATCGATCTCGCGCAGGCCTCCGGCACGTCAACGTCGAAGCAAGGCGCACTCGCCGTGAAGGGCATCGACTTGACGGCGAAGCACGCGATCGCGCTTGGCCGCACCTTCAGCGATCTGAAGGCGACGGCGCGTCGCCAGGATGCCGACTGGCGCTTGAGCTTGAACGGCAGCGATCTGGCCGGCGTAGCAACATGGCGCGCCGCGACGCCAGCGCAGCCCAACGGCCGCGTCGTCGCACGACTGACGCGCCTGGATGTGCCGCCTGCGACGGACGCGGGCGCGGGTGAGGCGCAACCCGCCGTGCAAAGCGCCGCGCGATGGCCGGCGGTCGACCTCGTCGCCGATACCGTCGAGCGCAAGGGCCATGCGATCGGCAAGCTCGAATTGCAGGCGCAACCGGCCGAAGCCGACTGGCAGATTCGCAAGCTCGTGCTGACGAACGACGCGGGACGCATCGACGCGCACGGCGCGTGGCAGATGACGACGCAGGAGCCGCGCACCAAGCTCGACGTTGCGATCGACGTGCGCGAGGCGGGCGCTTTCCTCGGCCGCTTCGGATGGCCGAACGCGATCCGCAATGCGCCGACGAAAATCGAGGGCCAGGTGTCGTGGGCCGGTGCGCCGAGCGATTTCGACTATCCATCGCTCGCGGGGCGCTTGTCGCTGCATGCGGGCGCGGGCCAGTTCACGAAGCTCGACCCAGGCGCGGCGCGTCTTCTCGGCATCTTGTCGCTGCAGGCGTTGCCGCGCAGGATCACGCTCGATTTCCGCGACGTTTTCAGCGAGGGATTCGCATTCGACAGCATCGCGGGCAACGTGCGCATCGACCGCGGCATCATGCATAGCGACGACCTGCACCTTGCCGGGCCGGCCGCCGCGGTCGACATCAGTGGCGATGTCGATCTCGGCCGCGAAACGCAAAAGCTCGGCGTGCGCGTGCAGCCGTCGTTGTCGACGGGCTTCTCGGCCGGTGCGGCGGCGTTGTTCATCGCAAATCCCCTCGTGGGCGCCGCGGTCGGCGCCGGAACGCTTCTCGCGCAGAAGATGCTGAACAATCCGTTCGATCGGCTTTTCAGCTTTCGCTACGAGGTGACCGGGACGTTCGACGATCCTGCCGTCGTGCGCGTCAATGGCAGTGCGGGTGACGCTTCGGCAGCGGCGGGACCGAAATGAGGATCCGACGATGAGCGAAAAGACGATGCGCATTGCGGCGATCCAGATGACGTCGGGCGACGATGTATCGGCAAACTTGCAGACGGCCACGCGCCTTGTCGCCGACGCGGCCGCCGCGGGCGCGATGCTCGCGCTTCTGCCGGAGAACTTCGGCTTGATGGCGCGAAGCGCGCGCGAGAAGGTTACGGCGCGCGAGCGCGACGGCGACGGTCCGCAGCAGGCATTCCTGTCGCGCGCGGCGCGTGAGCACCGGCTCTACGTGATCGGCGGCAGCGTGCCGCTCGCATGCGACGATCCGACGCGCACGAAGCAGTCGCTCCTCATTTACGGTCCCGACGGTGAGCGGATCGCGCGTTACGACAAGATCCATCTCTTTCGCTTCACGCAGGGCGACGAGGACTACGACGAGGCGAAAACAATCGTCGCCGGCGAGCGCCCTTCGACGTTCGTGACGCCGTGCGGGCGTGTCGGCCTGTCGATCTGTTACGACCTGCGCTTCCCGGAACTGTACCGCGCGCTCGGCGATCTGGCGTTGATCGTCGTTCCCGCGGCGTTCACGGTTCCGACGGGCCGCGCGCACTGGGAGACGCTGCTTCGCGCACGCGCGATCGAGAATCAGTGCTACGTCCTCGCATCGGCGCAAACGGGCGAGCATTCCGGCGGGCGGCGCACGTTCGGCCATTCGATGCTGATCGATCCGTGGGGTGTGATCGTCGCGTCGCGCGCCGAGGGCGAAGGCGTCGTCATCGGCGACGTCGATCCGGCGCGCATAGCGGACGTGCGCGCGAAGCTTCCCGCGCTTTCGCATCGCGTGCTCGCGACCCTCGCGCGTTGAACGCGCGTCCAAGCCATTCGTCGTCAAATGGCGCGCGATCGTTGGCGATCGCGACTACAATTGCGACCAACGCGAAGAGTGCGACCTCCGCGCAACAAGACAGCGAAAGAGGCCCGAGGATGGCGATGGATTCAACCGTTTTGCGCGGATTCGTGGTCCTCGCCGTCGACGATGATCCCGACAATCTGGCTGTTTCGATCGCGGCGCTCGAGTCGTTCGGTTGCAGCGTGCTCGCGGCGAAGGGCGTCGACGACGCGCTCGCCATTCTCGATTCAGGGGCGCACGTCGACGCGGTTTTTTCCGACGTCGTCATGCCGAAAGCGAACGGCGTCGTCCTCGCGCGCATCGTGCGCGAACGCAGGCCGGGATTGCCGGTGGTGCTCGCGACAGGTTATCCGGAGGCAGTCGACGGCGTAACCGAAAGCGGCGCGATCTCGCTCATCAAGCCCTATTCGATGGCGCGGCTCGAGGCGGTGCTCGCCGAGGCGCTCCATATCGACGCGGAACGGCCCGGCGACTAAGCGCGCGTCGCGCGCTCGTTCGCCTGCGGAATCGCACCGCGTTCGTCGAGCACGCGAGCGATCAGGTCGAAAAGCGGCTCCATCTCGAACGGTTTCGCGAGGTGCGCATCGAAGCCCGCGTGGAGCGAGCGGACGTGATCCTCGTCGCGCACGTAACCTGAAATCGCGATGGCCGCGAGCGTTGCCGCGCGCTCGGGGAACTGGCGACGAAGCGAGGCGACGAGATCGTATCCGTCGCGCTTCGGCATGCCGATATCGGACAGCAGCAACGATACGCTCGCATCGGCTTCATAGAGTGCTATCGCCTCGTCGGCGCTTCGCGCGCAGATGACGTGCGCGCCCCCGAGCTCGAGCATCGACGCGAGCATCCCGAGCGCGCTCGGGTCGTCGTCGACCGCGAGCGCTCGGACGCCCGCGAGTCGTTTCTCGTTCGCCGGCTCGGCGGTTGTCGGCGTCGCGGCGCCGCGTGGCGTCGCCGCCTCGTGTAGCGCGGGAAGCCATACGGCGAACGTCGCGCCCTTGCCCGGGCCGTCGCTACGCGCCCGCACGCTGCCTTCGTGCAACTCGACGATGTGCCGCGCGATTGCGAGGCCGAGTCCCATGCCGCCATGCTTGCGCGTGATCGACGCGTCCGCCTGGCGGAAGCGGTCGAAGACGTGCGGCAGCACGTCGGGCGCGATGCCTTCGCCGCGATCGGCCACCTCGATCTCGACGCCGTTCGCGCGCGAGCGCATCGCGACGTCGATCTCGCCGCGTGGCGGCGAGAATTTGACCGCATTGACGAGCAGATTGATCACGACCTGTTGCAGGCGATTCGGATCGCCGAAGACAAACGGCATCTCTTCGGCAGGCGAAAGGCGGATGGCGATTTCGCGCGCCGAGGCTTGCGGATTCACGGCTTCGATCGCCGCGGCGACGACAGCCGCGGGATGCATACGTTCGCGCTCGATCGCGAGCTTTCCGGTAATGATGCGCGACACGTCGAGCAGATCGTTGATGAGCTGGTTCTGGAGGCGCGCATTGCGCTCGATCGTCTCGAGTGCCTGCGCGTGCCGGTCGCGGGGCAGCTTGCCGCTTCGCAACAGATGCAGCCAGCCGAGGACCGCGCTCATCGGCGTGCGAAGCTCGTGGGAAAGCGTTGCGAGGAACTGGTCGTTGAGCCGCGCGGCATCCTCCGCCGCGAGCCGTGCCGATGACTCGCGCGCAAGAAGGTCGTTGCGTTCGGCGTCGGCGTGCCGTCGCTCGGTCACGTCGAGCATCACGCCGATGAAGCGCGTGCGCCTTCCGGTTTCGTCGGGATGAAAACGTCCGGTCGGCGCGATCCAGCGTTCGCTGCCGTCGTCGGCGCGAATGATTCGATGCTCGTGGCGAAACGGCGCGTTGATGCGCTCGGCCGTCTCGAACGCGGCCATCGTCGCGGTGAGATCGTCGGGATGAATCCGGTCGATCCATGCGCTGATGTCGCCCGTCGCGCCAGAGGATGAGTGGCCGAGCATTTCCCAGAGCTTCGCGCTGCAGACGGCGTTGCCGTTGCGAAGATCGATGTCGCACGTGCCGAGTCCCGCGCTGTCGGTCGCAAGCCGCAGTCGCTCTTCGCTCTCCGCGAGACCCGCCTCGGTTTCGCGCAGGCGAAGCAGCGTGCGAACGACGCTGATGAGCTCGCCGGGATCGAGCGGCTCGACGAGATAGATGTCCGCGCCGCTTTCGATCGCGAGCCGCTCGTCAGCGTCCGACCCCGGCGTCGACGAGATGGAAAGCACCGGAATGCGCTTCGTCGCGGGATCGGCCTTGATGCGGCGGCACACGTCATTCCCGCTCATGTCCGGCAGCCGCACTTCGAGCAGCACGAGCCGCGGTCGATGCGATGCGACGAGCCGAAGCGCGCTCGCGCCATCGGGCGCCTCGAGAACGTCGAAGCGCGCGCGGCGCAGGATGCGTGTCTTCGCATCGCGCGATGCGTCGTCGTCGTCGACGTTCAGTACCGCGGTTGCCAGCGACTCCATCATCGCGATTCCGATCGTTGCGATGGATCGTTGGGGGCCGACGCAATCGCGCGTGGAGGTGCCGCGGAACGCCGCGCGAGAATGACGTTGCGTCGGAACGTTTTTTCCTGCGTTTGCTCCTGTCCCGTTCAGCGGCCGCGCAGCAGCGCGACCACCGCGCCGCTGCCGCCCGCGTGCGGCGGCGCCTCGCAATACGCGAGCACGTCGTCCCACTGCGAAAGCCAGCGGCGAACCTTGCCCTTCAATACCGGCTCGCGATTGCGCGACGTCAGTCCCTTGCCGTGAATGACGCGCACGCAGCGGAAGCCGCGTCCTCGCGCGTCGAGCAGGAAGTCGGCGAGCGAATCGTGCGCTTCGTCCACGGTCATGCCATGCAGGTCGATCATGGCCTGCACGACCCAGTGACCGCGGCGGAGCTTGACGAGGACGTCGCGGCCGAGACCGCGACGCACGAACGTCTGCTCGCCTTCGAGCTCCTGTCCGATGTCCCACGCATGCGGCGCCGGTTCCGCGCCGTATTTCGAAAGCTCGAGCGCTTCGCGCTCATCCTGGATCCGAAGATGCGGATGGGGCGCTGGTCGCGCGCGCGTCGGCGTAATGCGGTTACGCGGCGGGAGACGTTTGACGTCGGCGAAGGCTTCGTGCAAATCAATGTCCGCATCCGCGTGCTTCGCGGCAGCGAGATGGCGTCTCGCTGCAACGCGCGGTTCGCTCGCTGCGCGTGGCTTAACCTCGCCACTTCGCTCCGGCGTCCCAAGCAACGTACGCAAATCGGCGAGCTTGGCCATCGCGCTACGCCGTGACGGCTGCCTCGGCGTTTGCACCGATCGTCTCCAGGTAGACGTCGGCATCGAGCGCGGCCATGCAACCGGTGCCGGCCGACGTCACCGCCTGGCGATAGACATGATCGGCAACGTCGCCCGCGGCGAACACGCCGGGCACGCTCGTCGCGGTCGCGTTGCCTTCACTGCCGCCGCGCACGCGGATGTAGCCGTTTCTCATGTCGACCTGGCCCTCGAAGATCTGCGTGTTCGGCGTATGCCCGATCGCGATGAAGACGCCATGGACGGCAAGGTCCTGCGTGGCGCCCGACTGCACGTCGCGCACGCGCAGCCCGGTGACGCCGTTCGCGTTGCCGAGCACCTCGTCGACGACGTGACTCCAGAGGATGCGGACGTTGCCCGTCGCGCCGGTTTTCGCGTGCAGCCGATCGACGAGTATCGCTTCCGCGCGAAGCCGGTCGCGACGATGGATCAGCGTGACGGAGCGCGCGATGTTCGAAAGATAAAGTGCTTCCTCCACGGCAGTGTTACCGCCACCGACGACGGCGACGTCCTGGCCCTTGTAGAAGAAGCCATCGCAGGTTGCGCACGCGGAGACGCCGCGGCCCATGTGCGCCTGCTCCGACGGCAGCCCCAGGTAGCGCGCGGAAGCGCCGGTCGCGATGATCAGCGCATCGCAGGTGTAAACGGCGTCATCGCCGGTCAGCCGGAACGGACGCGCCGAAAGCTCGACGCGATGAATGTGATCGAAGACGATCTCGGTCTCGAAGCGCGCCGCGTGCTTCTCGAAGCGCGCCATCAATTCGGGACCGAGCACGCCGTCGGCATCGGCAGGCCAATTGTCGACCTCGGTCGTCGTCATCAACTGGCCGCCTTGCGCGAGACCGGTCACGAGCAAAGGGCGCAAATTCGCACGCGCAGCGTATACTGCGGCGGTGTAGCCGGCGGGACCGGACCCGAGAATCAAAAGGCGGGCATGCTTCGTGGGCATGGCATTCTCGTCGCACGTATTCTGCGAGTGTAATGCAGATGGGGAGGCGCCCCGGCGCCGCAAGCACGCGCCCTAGGTGTGACAACGCGACACGCGGTGTGTCGAATCCGCCGCGCGCGGGCGTGAAAAGCGCGCCGATTCCTTGTGCAAACCGTTCGCGCGCCCGTATAATGGGTCGCATGAGGATTGCACGCTAATTCTATGTTTTCCAAGAAAAATCGCAACTCTCGCCGGCGGGTCGAGCCGCCACCGCGTGAGCTTTCGCCGCGGATCGCGCGGCTTTTGCATGAATCATGGTGGCTACTGGTTGTCGCGTGCTTTCTCTATCTCGCGCTCATCCTTGCGACGTACACGCAATCCGACCCCGGCTGGTCGCGCACGGGCAGCGGCGCACCGATCGTCAATCGCGGCGGCGTGATCGGCGCGTGGATCTCCGATCTCCTGCTTTATCTCTTCGGCTTGTCCGCGTGGTGGTGGGTCGTCGGCGGTGCGGTGCTCGTCGTATCCGGCTATCGGCGCGTGACGCACCCTGATCGCGAACACGAGCACCCGTTTGCGCTCGCCGCGTCCGGTTTCGCGCTGGTGCTGATCTCGAGCGCGTCGCTCGAAGCGATTCGTCTCTGGCGGCTGCCGGTTTCGCTTCCGCTGGCGCCGGGCGGTGCGCTCGGTGACGCGATCGGCGATGCGCTTGCGCGCGGCATCGGCTTCAACGGCGCGACGCTGTTTCTGCTCGCGCTCTTCGCGGTCGGCGCGTCGCTGCTTTTCGGCGTGTCGTGGTTACGCGTGATGGAACATATCGGCGCGGGCATCGAAACGCTCGTTGCACGCATCCGTGCGCGGCGCGAAGCGGCGCTCGATCGACGAATCGGCGAGGCACGCGCGGCCGAGCGCGAGCATTTCGTCGAGCATGTGCGCGAGGATTCGGCCGTGCACGAGCCCGTTGTCGTCGTGCCCGCGGTGACGTCGGTGCCGCGGTCCGATCGCGCGGTGCGCGAGAAGCAGCGGCCCCTTTTCACCGACATGCCCGACTCGCCGCTGCCGCCGCTGTCGCTGCTCGAGGATGCGCCACCTGCGGCTGAAACCGTCGGCGCCGAGACGCTCGAATTCACGTCGCGCCTGATCGAGCGCAAGCTCGCCGATTTCGGCGTCGCGGTGAAGGTGCTCGCTGCGTATCCGGGTCCGGTGATCACACGCTACGAGATCGAGCCTGCGGTCGGGGTAAAGGGCGCGCAGATCGTGAATCTCGTGAAGGATCTCGCGCGTGCGCTTTCGGTGGTGTCGATTCGCGTCGTCGAGACGATTCCCGGCAAGTCGTGCATGGCGCTCGAGCTTCCGAATCCGAGGCGACAGGTCGTGCGGCTGGTCGAACTCCTCGCGTCGACGACGTACAACGATGCGCCGGGGAAGCTCACGCTCGCGCTCGGCAAGGACATCGCCGGCAATCCGGTGATCGCCGACCTCGCGCGGATGCCGCATCTGCTCGTCGCAGGAACGACCGGCTCCGGCAAGTCGGTGGCGGTGAACGCGATGATCCTGTCGCTGCTCTACAAGGCCGAGCCGCGGCACGTGAAGATGATCCTGATCGATCCGAAGATGCTCGAATTGTCCGGTTACGATGGAATTCCGCATCTGCTCGCGCCGGTCGTCACCGACATGAAGCTCGCGCCGAATGCGCTCGCATGGTGCGTGGGCGAGATGGAGCGGCGCTACAAGCTGATGTCGCAGCTCGGTGTGCGCAATCTCGCCGGCTACAACCAGAAAATCGCCGAGGCCAGAAAGGCGGGCGAGCCGCTGACGCATCCGTTCTCGCTCACGCCCGACACACCGGAGACGCTCGACGAGATGCCGCTGATCGTCGTCGTCGTCGACGAGCTCGCCGATCTGATGATGGTGACCGGCAAGAAGATCGAGGAGCTGATTGCGCGCATCGCGCAAAAGGCACGCGCCGCCGGCATTCATTTGATTCTTGCGACGCAGCGGCCATCGGTCGACGTCATCACGGGGCTGATCAAGGCGAACATTCCATCACGCATCGCGTTCCAGGTGGCGAGCAAGGTCGATTCGCGGACGATCCTCGATCAGATGGGCGCCGAAGCGTTGCTCGGACAGGGCGACATGCTTTATCTGCCGCCCGGCACGGGGCATCCGCTGCGCGTGCATGGCGCATTCGTGTCCGATGCGGAAGTGCATCGCGTCGTCGAGCATCTGAAGGCGCAGGGCGAGCCGCAGTACATCGAGGGCATTCTCGAAGCCGGCGCAGCGGGCGAGGGCGGCGACGATCTCGCGAGCGTCGATGGTCCCGATGCCGAATCGGACCCGATGTACGACCAGGCGGTCGCGGTCGTGCTGAAGACGCGCCGCCCGTCGATCTCGCTCGTGCAGCGGCATCTACGCATCGGCTACAACCGCGCCGCGCGGTTGATCGAGCAGATGGAGCGCGCGGGGATGGTGTCGCCGATGCAGACGAACGGGAATCGCGAAGTGTTGGTGCCGGCGGGGAAGGAAGCGTGATTCCCGTGCCTGGGTTTGGTGGCCGCGCCTTGCAAAGCTTGCGCATCGCATGCATGGGTGCGCTGCTTGCCTTTCATTCCGCTTATGCGGGGGCCTCCGGCCTCGACCAACTCCACGCATTTCTCGAAGGAACGAAGACTGCGCAGGGCGCGTTCAAGCAGGTCGTCACCAATCGCGATGGGCGCACGACGCAAACGACCTCGGGCATGTTCGCGTTCTCGCGTCCCGGCAAATTCCGCTGGACGTACGACAAGCCATTCGATGAGGTGATCGTCGGCGACGGCGGGAACGTATGGGTCTACGACCATGACCTGAATCAGGTGATCGTGCGCCAGCTCGACGCGGCGCTCGGCGCGACACCGGCGGCGCTTCTCGCCGGCGACAACGCGCTCGAGCAGAACTTCACGCTCGTCGCCGCGGGTAGCGAGAATGGAATCGAATACGTCGATGCAACGCCGAAGGCGCCCGATTCGCAGTTCAAGCGGATTCGGCTGGGATTCGTTGGCGATTTGCCGCGCACGATGGTTCTCGCCGATGCGTTCGGCCAGACGACGACGTTGACGTTCTCGGACGTCGAGCGCAATCCCAGGCTCGATCCAGGTCTCTTCACGTTCACGCCTCCGAAGGGGGCGGACGTCATCGGGAATGAGGCGTCAGGTAACAGGAATCAGAAGGCGCAAGATAGAGTCAACAATCGCAAGTGAAGCGTCGACGCGGACAGACCGTGCCCCTGATCTTCTGATTCCTGTCACCTGATACCTGCCAGTGATCCCGCTCGCCGAACGGCTGCGCCCGAAGACGATCGACGAGGTGATCGGCCAGCGACATCTGCTGGCGCCGGGCAAGCCGCTCGCCGTGGCTTTCGCCTCCGGCAAGGCACATTCGATGATCCTGTGGGGACCTCCCGGCGTCGGCAAGACGACGCTCGCGCGCCTGATGGCGGACGCGTTCAGCGCCGACTTCATTGCGATCTCGGCCGTTCTCGCCGGCGTGAAAGACATCCGTGATGCCGTCGCACGCGCCGAGCTCGCGCGCGATCAGTTCGGCCGCGCGACGATTCTCTTCGTCGACGAGGTTCACCGCTTCAACAAGGCGCAGCAGGACGCGTTTCTGCCTTACGTCGAGCGCGGCCTTCTGACGTTCATTGGCGCGACCACCGAGAACCCGTCGTTCGAGGTCAACAGCGCGTTATTGTCGCGCGCGGCGGTTTACGTGCTGCATCCGCTCTCCGCGTCCGACCTTTCGAAGTTGCTCGATCGCGCATTCGCGGCCGCGATGCCGGCGGCGATCGCCGACGATGCCGCACGCGATGCGCTCGTCAACTATGCCGACGGTGACGGCCGCAGATTGATCAATCTCGTCGAGCAACTCGCGATCGCTGCAGAGGAAGCGAAGAAGACGACGATCGACGTGTCGTTCGTCGAGGACACGATCGCGCGAAGCATGCGCCGCTTCGACAAGGGCGGCGATGCGTTCTACGATCAGATCTCGGCGTTGCACAAGGCGGTGCGCGGCTCCGATCCGGATGGATCGCTCTACTGGATGTGCCGGATGCTCGACGGCGGCGCCGATCCGCTCTATGTCGGCCGGCGCTTGATCCGTATGGCGAGCGAGGACATCGGCCTCGCCGATCCGCGCGCACTGACCGTCGCGGTCGACGCGGTGTCGACGTACGAGCGATTGGGATCGCCCGAAGGCGAGCTCGCGCTCGCGCAATGCGTGTTGTATCTCGCGTGCGCAGCCAAAAGCAACGCGACCTACCGCGCGTACGAAGCTGCCCGGGCGTTCATCGCCAAAGACGGCACGCGGCCGGTGCCGATGCGACTGCGCAATGCGCCGACGGGGCTCATGAAGCGCATGGACTACGGCAAGGGTTATCGCTACGCCCACGACGAGGACGACGCGTATGCCGCGGGAGAACGCTATCTGCCCGACGACATGCCGGAGGTGTCGTTCTACGCGCCGACCGATCGCGGGATCGAGGCGCGGATCAGGGAAAAGCTTCGCGAGCTTCGCGGCCGCGACGATGCCGTGGGCGGCAAGCGCGCGCCGGAATCGAGCGACGAATAACCTCCTGCTGCGTGAGCCGACGAGGGCGAGATGCCATTCGAGCCCTGCTAGAATCGTTCGATGCTCGACGTCAATGCATTGCGAAGCGATTTGCAGGGAGTTGCAGCCGCCCTCGCGAAGCGCGGTGTCGCGATGGACACCGCCCGCTTCGAGTCGCTCGAAGCCGAGCGCAAGCGCATTCAGACGCGCACGCAGGAGCTGCAGGCGCGACGCAATGCGCTGTCGAAGGATGTAGGCCGCGCGAAGGGAAGAGGGGAGGACGCGACGCCGCTCTTGCGCGAAGTCGCCGGCGTCGGCGACGAGCTCGTCACGCTCGAGCGCGAGCTCGATGCGGTGCAAGCGAAGCTTCGCGACTTCCTGCTCGAGCTTCCGAACATCACCGATGCATCGACCCCCGTTGGACGATCGGCCGACGACAACGTCGAAGTGCGACGGTGGGGGACGCCGCGCGCCTTCGATTTCACTCCGAAGGATCACACCGATCTCGGCGAGGCGCTCGGCATGCTGGATTTCGCGACCGCCGCGAAGCTGTCGGGCGCGCGCTTCACGTTCCTGCGCGGAGACCTCGCGCGGTTGCATCGCGCGCTTGCGCAGCTCATGCTCGATACGCACACGCGGGAGCATGGTTATACCGAGTGCTATACGCCCTACATCGTCAATGCGGCGGCGCTCGTCGGAACCACACAGCTTCCGAAGTTCGAGGCGGACATGTTCGCCGTCGCCCGCGGTGGCTCGGATGACGTCGCTTCGCGGCAGTATCTGATTTCGACGTCCGAGATTACGCTGACGAACTCGGTGCGCGATGAGATTCTTCCCGCCGATGCGCTGCCGATCAAGCTGACCGCGCACACGCCGTGCTTTCGCTCGGAAGCCGGAAGCTATGGCAAGGACACGCGCGGCATGATCCGCCAGCATCAGTTCGACAAGGTCGAGCTCGTGCAGATCGTACGGCCCGAAGCTTCGTACGAGGCGCTCGAGCAGTTGACACGCGACGCCGAGTCGATCCTGCACGAGCTCGCACTTCCGTACCGCGTGATGGCGCTTTGCACGGCCGACATCGGCTTCGCGTCGGCGAAGACGTACGATCTCGAAGTGTGGCTACCCGGACAGGATGCGTACCGCGAAATTTCGTCGTGCTCGAATTGCGAGGCATTCCAGGCACGGCGGATGCAGGCGCGCTTTCGCAACGACAAGGGCAAGACCGAGCTCGTGCATACGCTGAATGGCTCGGCGCTCGCGGTCGGGCGCACGCTCGTCGCGGTGATGGAGAACTATCAGCGCGAAGACGGCTCGATCGAAGTGCCGCAAGCCGTGCGGCCGTATATGGGCGGACTCGAGCTTATACGCCCGCGCCGTTGAGCAGGCGGCATGCCAGGCTCGAATGGCTCTGACAACTCAGCGCATATTTCCCGTATGCCCCAGCGAATACCGCCCCGGCTGCGGCCACACCGCAAGGCCGTGCGGCTCCATGCCGACGCGAATCTGTCTCACCGCACCTGTCGTCGTATCGAACTCGTAGACGACGTCGTCGAAGCGCCCCGCAACCCATAGCTTGGTGCCGTCGACGCTCACGTTGCCCATGTCCGGGCTTCCGCCGCCGGGAATCGGCCACGTCGCCTCGACTTTTTGCGTGGCGAAATCGATGACCGATACGCTGCCCGGACCGTGCCGGGCGCCATGGATGTGGTTCGAGCCGCGATTGGTCACGTAGAGCTTGCGCCCGTCCCGGCTCGGATAGAGCCCGTGCGTACCTTTGCCCGTCGCAATGAATTTGATTTCCCTGAAGCTTTCGCCATCGACGACGAATACGCCGTCGGCCATCATGTCCGCAACGTAAAACAACTTGCCGTCGGGGCTGATCCTGATGTCCTGCGGCATGCCGCCCTTCGATAGCGTCAGGTAGCCCTCGACCTTGCGATCGAGGTAATCGATCTTCGCGAGGCCTTTCGCGAATTCGCACGTGAAGATCGCGTAGCGGCCGTCGATCGAGAAGTCGGCGTGATTGATGCCGCCGCATTGCGGCACGTCGAGCGACCATTCAAGCGCCATCGTCTTCGGATCGCGGAAGTCGAGCCGCTTGTGCGCCTCGGCGACGACGATCGCGAATTTGCCGTCGGGCGTGAAATACATGTTGTAGGGATCGTCGACCGGGATCGGCTTGCCGGGCTTGCCTGTCGTCGGGTCGATCGGCGTGAGGCTGCCCTTCGTCGTGTTCTCCGCGTTGTTCGCGACCCAGAGCGTCGAAAGATCCCACGACGGGACGACGTGCTGCGGATTCAAGCCGACGCGAAAGCGCGAGACGATCTTGAACGACGCGGGATCGATCACGTAGACGTCGTCGGAGCGCACGTTCGGTACGTAGACACGTGAAAGTGCGTTGCGTACGGCAGGACTCAGATGCGACGCCGACGTCTCGCTGTAAAGATTCGTCGGATCCACGACCGGTGGCATGCCGGGAATCGTCGCGATTGCGGCCGACGATGCGGGCGCTTGTGCGAGCGAGGGAACGGGCAGGGCGAAGACGATCAGCGCGAGCGCGCGGGCGATGCGAGGAGCGGATTTCACGAAAGGCTTTCGGAGAGAACAAAGGACGCTTTGCGACCAAGCCGCGAGCGAGCGCGATGATACAAGCGAAAACGCGTCAGCGGCGGTTCGCTGCGCGGATCGCTTCGACCGACCGGCGGACGATCGCGTCGACGCCAAGTTGTCCGAGCGCTGCCGTTGCGCCGCGCGGATCGCCGTACACGCCGTGCGATGCGTCGAGCTCCCTGCTGCTCGCGAGCTTGTCCTGGCGCACGAGCGAAGGATCGACGGCGAGCGACAGCGATGTATCCGCGAGTCCCGCGTGCGTGCCGATCGCGGCCTTCCGGAATCCGCGGGCCGCAAGCGCCGCGGCGAAGTCGGTCTCCGCGGCGGTGTAGTAGGCGGTCAGCGCGTGGACACGTGCCGGCGATCTGGCCCATTCGCGATCGAGGCGCGCGGCCACGACCTGCTCGCTGCGCTGGTAGCCGCCGTGGTCGCCTAAGAAGACGATGTCGCGAAAGCCGTGCGCGCGAAGGCTTCGTGCAGCGCCTTCCAGGACGCCTTCGAACGCGGCCGCAGGCACGGAGATCGTGCCCGCGAAGCGCATGTGCGCCGACGGGGGATCAATGTTGCCCTCGGGCACGTATGCAACGACCGGGGCGACGAGCGCGTTGCCGAGCGACTCGGCGATCTTCTGCGCGAGAATTTTCACGCGCACGTTGTGCTTGCCGAGGACGATATGCGGTCCGCTCTGCTCGGTCCCGCCGATCGGAATCAGGACGGTTGTCTTGCCGCCGCGAACATTGGCGGCAAGCTCGGGCGAAGTCAGCTCGTCGATGAATACGCTGTCGCGCGAATGGGCAAGCGTCGATACCGCCGCGAAGATGCAAGCGAGGGCGACGTGCGAGAGGCGACGCGGCATGCGCTATGGTAAGCGATCGAAGGCGACGCATCGAACGCCGCGTTATGCGAACGTGGGGTACGCAACGCCTTACCGCTGGGCCAGATTCGCGCGAAGACGCGGCAACCCTTCGGCTTCGGTGGCAAGCAGGATGTCGTAGTAGCCGCGCACGCGGCCTACGAAAGCGACCGGCATGCCGCCTCGCGCGTAGCCGTTCCTGAGCGTCATGTAGTACGCAGGGTCAGCGAGCAGAGGCAACACCTTGCGCACGTCGCTCCAAGAATCGGGGTCGAGCCTCATTCGCTGCGCAAGCACGCGCGCGTCCTCGAGATGCCCGATGCCGATGTTGAACGCGGCGAGCGCGAGCCATGTGCGGTCGGGCTCGCCGATCCCGTCGGGCAGCTTGCGCTCGAGCTCGGCCAGATATTTTGCCGCGCCGATGGCCGCGGCCTTCGGGTCGAGACGATCGGAAACGCCCATCGCACGCGCCGTGTCCTCGGTCATCTGCATCAAACCGCGAACGCCGGTTTCACTCGTCGCCCCCGCGTCCCACTGCGATTCCTGATAGGCGATGGCCGCGATGAGCCGCCACTCGATGCCGCTTTTCGCCTGCGCCTCCCGGAACGTGTCGCGCCATTCGGGCAACGCCTTGCGCACGCGATCCTGGAAAACGCCGGCGTCGATGCGCTGCACGTCGCGATCGCCGAAATAGCGCTCGGCGAGACGCGCGAGGGTTCCGTCTTTCGACGCGCGCGCGAGGAACGCGTCGAGCGCGTCGCGGAGCTCGGGATACGCGGGCGCAACGGCCCACGCGAGATCGTGCGGCGGCCCGACCGGGAACGCGACATCGAAATCGAGGTGGATATTGCGAGCCATCGCGGCATCGCTCGACGCCACCACAGCGTAGCGGATCGTGCCGGCGGCCACCTGTGCGATCAGCGCATCGGCCGATCCGACGTCGACCGCCTGCCAGCGAATCTCCGGGTGCGCCTTCTGCACGGCGACGAGTTGCTTGTCCATGCCAGTATGCGCGGGATACGCGACGATCGCGTTGTCGAGATCGGCGAACCGACGCGGATGAAATCCGTCAGCGTTGTAGATCAGCACCGGTTCGACCGCGTGATAGCCGCTACTCCAGGCGACAGCGGGATTGGATCCCGGCACTTCGTTGCCACTGGCGGACGCCGAAGCGAACAGGCCGCCTGCGCCGAGTTGCGCTTCGCCGCGCGCGATCTTCGACATCAGCGTGCCCGCTCCATCGACGAACACGACGTTCAGCGGAACGCCACGTTCGCGTGCGAAGCGCGCAAGAAGATCATGATCGAAACCGCTCGCCTGTCCGTTCGGCGCGCGAAACCACGTTGCGGGACCGGGTCGAACGGCGACGGTGAGGCCCGGCTTCGCGGCCGGGCGCGAGACGCGCTGCTCCTCACAACCGCTGAAGACGAGCAATGCAATGACCGCGAGGCCGAATGCACACTTGCAGCACAGTATTGCCAGCGGACGTGCGAACGCTCGATCGCGCATGACGCTCCTTCGCCCGTTGCGCAGGCGGTGGTTCGAAGGTTTGCGGCGATTTGGGGCCGCCGTGCATGGCGCAGCCTTGCGTGGGCTGCGAGAACTCCGTGGTCGCCGACGCGAAAGCGTCTTTCGTGCGACGCGGCGATTATAACCTCGGACCTGCGGCCGTCACGCACGCCTTTCGGCGGCGCGTACCGTTTGCGTGGTCGAATTCGACCGCTCAGCCGGCGATACCACCATGGCGAGCCCGCGCATGCGGCTCGATAGCGTCTCGCAGCGCAACGCAAATCATGTTGCGCATGCATCGTGCCGGTATAATCGTTTGGTCGACGCATTCCGATCAACGGCGGGTCGCCCCGCATTGCAAGGTCGTGAACCTGGTCAGGTCCGGAAGGAAGCAGCCACAGCGACGACTGCAAGTGCCGGGGGAACGGCTCGCCACCCTCGCTCTTTGGTCGTCAGATCACGCTGATACGTTGTTGCCGCGGGCTGCGAACGCTCACGTACTTCGATGTACGTTGGGCGTTCTCACGCGCTCGCGCCTCGTCTCAGGCCGATCTGGCGCCAAATAGCCGAGCTTCGTCCCAGCAGATACTGCAATCCCAGTGAGCTACCAGGTTCTCGCCCGTAAATGGCGGCCGCGTGCGTTCGGCGAACTGGTCGGGCAGGAGCATGTCGTCACTGCGCTGACGAACGCGCTTTCGCGCGGCCGTTTGCATCACGCCTATCTCCTCACGGGCACGCGCGGTGTCGGCAAGACGACGCTCGCACGCATCCTCGCGAAGAGCCTTAATTGCGAGCGCGGTGTGTCCGCGACGCCGTGCGGCGAGTGCGCCGCCTGCCGCGACATCGACGCCGGCCGCTTCGTCGATCTGCTCGAGCTCGACGCGGCGTCGAACACCGGCGTCGAGAACATGCGCGAAATCCTCGACAACGCGCGCTACGCGCCGACGGTGGGCCGCTACAAGGTGTACCTGATCGACGAGGTGCACATGCTGTCGAAGGGCGCGTTCAACTCGATGCTGAAGACGCTCGAGGAACCACCCGAGCACGTGAAGTTCGTGCTCGCGACGACCGATCCGCAGAAGATTCCGGTCACGGTGCTTTCGCGCTGCCTGCAGTTCAACCTGACGCCTCTTGCGCGCGCGCTGATCGTTGAGCGGCTTGCGCGAATTCTCGATGCCGAATCGATCGCGCACGATGCATCCTCGTTGCAGCTGCTGGCCGCTGCCGCGCGTGGCTCGCTGCGCGACGCGCTGTCGCTGCTCGATCAGGCGATCTCGTACGGTGCGGGTGAGGTCCGCGAGGCGGGCGTGCGCGCGATGCTCGGCGTCGTCGATCGCGATCACCTCTATCGGATCGTCGACGCGCTGATCGCCAACGATGGACCGGCGCTGCTCGCGCAAGCCGATGCGCTTGCATCCATGGGACACGCGTTCGCGCCGGTTCTCGACGAGCTTGCGTCGCTTTTTCATCGCGTCGCGACGGTGCAGGCCGTTCCGAGTGCGCCGGGCGGCGAAGATGCCGACAAGGTCGCCGACTATGCGTCGCGGATGACGCCCGAGAGTGTCCAGCTCGCCTATCAGATCGCCGTGCAGGGACGCGCGGACCTGGCGCTCGCACCCGACGAGGCGACCGGATTTTCGATGACGCTCCTGCGTCTGCTCGCGTTCGAGCCGACGACGACGACGCAA